>Ga0209541_10001793_pt1 | contig 41994 bp, 41 predicted proteins | sample RifCSPlowO2_01_FD_184027 | JGI IMG/M metagenome (GOLD analysis project Ga0209541, IMG submission 184027) | Groundwater microbial communities from Rifle, Colorado - Rifle CSP2_plank lowO2_0.1 (SPAdes) (version 2) | ecosystem: Environmental > Aquatic > Deep subsurface > Groundwater | place...
ATATAGTCTCCATTTTTTTGCTGACTGCAATGCGCGAGTTTCCCCGGTCTAACACATATATGAACTTGCTTTCCTCGCTCGCAAAAAGGTCGACAACCTCGGAAAAAGGCTGGGAGTTTCCGTTAATAGCAAAGGTTGCAGGCGCCCCCATGGAGTACACCTTGAAGTCCCCGCTTTTATCCACTGTCCAAATAGAGCCATCTATTGCCATTGCTACGGCCTCACTGACATCAATAGTAAACCCTTCCCCAAGCCACTCTTCTTTCTCCAAAAAACCGCTACTCACCCCGGGGTACCTCCAAATCTGGTTATTTCCACGGTCAAGAACATATAAGTTTCCGGCAAAAGCAGCTATCAAAACGTCGGATGCGCTCCAGTCGGGCTTAACCACAAGCTCCACATCGCCGGTTACTTCACGCACTCCGTCGGTCGAGAGGATAAAGCTCCGGGACTCATACGCGGCTGTGGCCAGGGCATCCGGAAGATAATCCGGCCCGGCTATAACATTCGTACTTTTACTTTCCACTTCCATGCCAACAAGGCGCCGCCCGGCTGCATCCAATATCCTTAGCTCCCCACCAGAAAGTGCAACATCCACACCTTCAAAACCTGCGGCGACAATCGACAGATCAAAAAAGACATTTGCCGGCTCTTCGTAAATACCTGCTATCGGGCCTAGAAACCCAGAAATTTCTGAGGCAAGAGAGTTTAGTTCTTCGTCCTCCACGCCTTGCGACTTAAGCTCTTTTGTGGTTTGGTGGGCACGCAAAATCAACTCCCGGGCGCGTGAGCTGCTGATTCCCGAAAGCTCCCGGGCCTCTTCAAAGTCATGCCTGGCTTCTGAAAGTTTTGGCGAATATTCTTCGCGCCGTAGGGTGTCCGCCCTTCGCTGGACCCCAAAATAAACACTTATGCCAAGGACAACGAGCAATATTATCCCAACCAAAGAGGCTTTCCTTGCCCGAGTGTTGCCTTCACCTCCGTGAATTATAATTCTGCGCTCAGGCAGGTGTTCCAAGAGCCTATCAATAACCCTTGCTGCCCTCTGTTTAATTGCCCCCTGCTCAGCCATGGGCTCCTGAGCCGTAAAAAGACGCTTCCCGGCACTGGTTTCAAGCTCAAAAGCGTCTCCCGGCTCTACATACCCCGTTACCACCGAGGCCGTGGACTTCAAGGTTTTGAGAAGCGAAGTGCGCGCCCCGCCGCGGACCAGCACCAAGCTCGCCCCTCCTACAACAAGTGCATACAAAACTTCTTCGGCGATGACACACAGGCAAAACTCAACATCCTCAAACCTTTTTTCCGCCAGAAAACTCTCACGGATACCGGCAAGCGAATTGTAATAATCTCCACTTAGTTGGTTTTTGACAAAAGAAGCAAACTCCTCTGTGGCACCTGTAACTAGCAAACAGAAAGTGGCCCTACCCTCCCGCCAAGTGTAGTTCTCCATCAACTACAGTATAACCAATACTGCTATCAAGGCTCCAATTGAAAATAGAAGATGCAAAATAGCCACTGCGCGAAGGACGCTTTCGAGACCAACTTCCAAGGTTTCCGTCATTTTATTAACCTGCCGCACAATCACAAAAGCAAATATGATATAAAACCCGGCCGCAAGCCCGCCGGCAAGCTTGAGAATAAGCGCCACTTGAGAGGATAAGTTCAAAAGCTCCATCAGCGCACTCTCCCTTCCAACTTTTCTGTTTCTTCCTCAACTCGAAGCTCGCGCAGCACCTGCGCAACCCGGTCCGGATGAGGAACCGCCTCAAACTCAATTTGCGGAATCTGTGCAGCTGTTTGAATTATAATGTCGCCATAATCAAAAACTGTGCGAATAACACTCCCAACTCTCACTGTAACATCTTGAATTTGGTCAATATTGGCATCAGTAATTTCGCGATACACAAGATTTAAAAAATCAACATCAAAAACCCGCTCGTCAGTCACGATATAAACGTTAAAAAACCAGCTCAGAAACTGCTCAAAAATATAGGCAAAAGAAATCAGGTACCAAAAAATCAGGCCAACAGTTGAAAAGTTAACTGGCGCCGACTCCAGAAAGCCAAACATAAACGCGACTATTGGAGTAAAAAGCAAAAGAATGGATACAAAAATCCAGGGAATATTGGTAATCGCGTGGCGGCGCAAAAGCAGAACTATTTTTTCTTCCGAATCGGCCCCTACGAAATTAACATGATCGGGGTAATAACAATAAGCAGCAAGACGGTTTCTGGTGTGCCCATAGGCAGCCAGTTCTTCTTTATTTGGGATGTGTTTGTGTTGGGTAACTTTCGGGCGCCGATCAGGTGTAGATTTAAAGACATCCGGCATATTGGAATATTATAGCACCAAAGGTGCTTCAAGCTTCGCTTATAGCTTCTCTACGTTGAAAAGCGAAGATTTTATACCGATGTAGCCTGGAGCACGTAAATTATATGCACGCTTTAGCTCTTCCCCATTCATACTCACCGACCCGTTGTTGGTGGAAAATGTTACAGTCTGAGTCGAACCGGAGTTGGCATAAACCACAGATACTCCACTAACGCTTGTGTATCCCCCTATTCCTGAAAGCTCTCCCTTGGAAAAAGGATTTCCTCCCCAACAGTCTCCGACAGGTGAAACTCTGCCTGCGTCCCCGCCACCTTGATACAGAACCTTCCAGGCGTTTAATATATCTGCCATCTCCTCACCCGTCAGCCACGGGTGGCTCCTGCCGCAACTGACTCCCGAGCGGCTTTTGTACCAGCCTTTATAAAACCAGGGCGAGCCGGCCAGTTTTTCATAGGCGGTGCCTGGCCACTCTCCTGCGGTATCCTTAATGCCGCTCCAGCCCCACTGAGAAATAGTAAAACCTCCTGAGGTGGAGGCAAAATAGGTCTTTGCGGCCGCGCCACCTGTGGTCATCACCCAGCCGCGAGTTGCGCGCACAGCTTCAGCCCACTTACCGCTTTTAAGCTGTGGCTTATAAACCTGGCAGGCCTCGGTCGGGCAAATTGTTCCCGCCCCGTTATTGGTAACAGCCAAGGCGTAGCTCCTAGCCGCCACCGCCTGGGCCTTGAGGGCCTCAAAACCGCCCTCATCGCCCCACTTTTCAGGAACTTCGTAGATGCCAAGCAAATAATTATCTTCAAAGGGAACAGTTCCATAACCCGAAACCGTGATGCTTGCGGGTACACCGTAGCCTTTGTTGAGTGCCGCCCCCTGGTAATAAGCCGAAAGAATTGTTTCAGCAGACTGCCCCGCTTTGGAGCGGCCAAATGCTCCATACTGACTCATGCCTGTCCTGTGTGGCGCACCAAAACTAAACGCCGCAAATGCGGGCCGAAAGCCCGGGTCGCAATAATTACTACTCCCGGGAGGCCCCGAGCACGGCTCAAGAGTCGCGGGCGTGTCCCCAATGGACGTTGAAAAGCCGCCGGCTTTAAGAGCCAAAAGCTCCTCCTGCCGGGAGGACAAATTGGCAATATGGCTTTCCACTTTTTCAATCTCGCCTCCTAAAAACTTGGCCCGCGCGTCTACCGCAGTTTGAGCCGCTGCCAAAGAGGCCTTATTTTTAGACAAGGTATCCTGGTCTTCTTTCAAGGCAATAAGCTCTGAAGCATAGCTCTCCATTACCTTCCTGTCACCATCCTGGGCACGGGTTCTGATACCGACTTCGATAAGTGCGGTCGAGGCATCCTCGGAGGACAAAAATGGAAGTAGCGGATCGTAAGTTCGGATGAATCTATAATGGCTATCCGCTTTTTCCTCAAACACCTGCCTTGTGTATGCCAGGTCCTCTTCACGTTTGGTAATTTGGGCGGCCACGTTCACAAGTTCGCTACTAACCGCGACAATTCTGGCTTTTAAGTTTTTAAGCTGAGTCTGTAAATTCGCGTACTCCTCTTTATTGGTTTCATGAGCCGGAGTCAAGGCATCAATCTCACGCTGAATTTCGGCAATTTGGCAGTCATAATCGGTGGAGGGGCACTCAGCAAAGACAGTGACTAATGAATAGTGACTAGTGAATAGTGCGACAACTAGCAATAAAAAAATTTGAAATTTGAAATTTGAAATTTGAAATTTCATAACCATATTATAGCAGTCCACTTCCCTGCCTCGCCGGCAGGCAGGCCCGCTAATTTTGGGTTATACTAGATATAGAGGTATGAAGAAATCAGTATCTTGCACAATTATACTTTCTCTTTTAGTTAGTCTGTTTTTACCGTCGACCGTTAATGCCCAAGTCTGCGGGGATGTTTATCAAGGCAGGATGACATTTTGTTCTCTACTTCAGCTCAACAACAACGGTACAGTGCCTTCATATTCTGGGTGTGGTTTCGGTGAGCTCTGCTACATAGGTAACATTGTAGGCAATAACCAGTGTGGATGGGTTGTGGACAACGATGGTCTGAAATTTTGTTTTGGCGGATTTTCGTCAGAAAGTGACCTTCGGTCCACAACTGTGCAGATTCAGTGTGTCAGTAATTGCGGGGGTGCCGGAATAGTGGGACCCGATAGCCCCGATTGGGTAGCCGGGGATGTAGTCCAGACGTTCTCAAACACCAACGCGCCCACAGGCGACGACGGCCAAGGTGGGAGGTTTTCCTGTATTCAAGTCGGCGGGTTTGACCAATCCGTAATTGATGCCATTAATTGGCAGATAGACACAGTTTCTCTTGCTTGCGGCGTGGCCGGGGCAGGAGCATTTCTTGCGAGTGGTCCAGGTGGGCTTGTTACGGGGTTGGTTCTTAGAGTAACAGTAACAGCCGGTTCAGCTGGACTTGTTCAGCAATGTGTTAACCTTGCAAACCAATACACACCAACATTTGAAACGCGAATAGTAAACCCAGGAGGCAATACTGTTTGCGCCCAAAACCAGACAATAGCCCTTAACGCCCAAGACCAGGTTATTGACCCGGGCACAGGAGTTATTCTGGACCCGCGCGGTGGAATACTTGCCCAATGCGATGCCGACACCCAGGGCATTAACTCGGCAATCGGCTGCATTCCCATAACTAATATAAACCTGACTACTCAGTTTTTCCTCCGTTGGGCTCTGGGAGTTGGCGGCGGCATCGCGCTATTTCTTATCGCCATATCAGGAATCAGAATAATGACTACCCGTGGAGACCCCAAAAGACTGCAGGATGCCCGGGATACTCTCTCAGCGGCAATTGCCGGGCTTGTGCTAATAGTGCTTTCTGTCTTTCTAGTTCGCTTTCTGACCGAAACCCTTCTCCAGCTCTTCTAGTCTGTGCTACACTCAAGTTATGAAAAGCCTTGGAAAACTAACATTTATTGTTTTTGTTTCTTTGGCAACATTTCTATTAAATGCTGATTCTGCCTACGCTGTTTGTGGAATTAGAGAGCAGTCTGGACAATGTATACGAAATAGTGAGCCCATTAGCGGAGCGATAACTTGCACTGGCACAAGTACCATATGTTGTAGTCCTGCCTCCGATTGCCCTCAGCCTCCACAGCCCGGGCCAGGAGAAGTGGGTGGGCCGTGTATAACTGGTGTTGCCGGCATTCAATGCAACGAAGGGAATAGATGTGTAAATGATGTATGCACCCCAGACACAGGCCCACCTGTTAATACTGCCGAGGAAGTCCAGTGTGATGACAGGCCCGGAACTGTAAGCACTGCCATTGGCTGTGTCGACTTTAATGATATTAACCAAACCGGGCGCTTCTTCCTGGGCTGGGGTTTGGGCATTGCCGGAGGCGTGGCTCTCCTACTTATTAGCCTTGCGGGCTTCCGCATTGCAACATCCCAGGGTAACCCGCAGCGCCTCCAAGGGGGGCAGGAACTTTTGCTCTCAGCCATCGGCGGCCTTTTGATGATTATCCTGTCTGTCTATCTACTGAGGTTTATCGGGGTGGATTTATTGGGGATATTCTAAGAATATGAAAAGGTTTTTCTCTAAGAGTTCTGCATATTTACTCTCCTTAATATTTCTGGTTGCATTGGTTTTCCCGAAGAATGTCGCGGCCATACCCTGCGAAGAGGGCAACTTACCAAGCTTAAACCACTTTGTTCCTCCAAGCTTTGATAGAGCCGAGGATGTTACCATTAGAATAATAAGTGCTCCTCCTCAGTTTCAGGGGCAAACTATCTACTTTGAAGTTTATCTTCTGACAGATGCCCCTACTGGGCTCAATAAAGAACCGGTCATCTTTCCACAACCAATACAAATAGACGCGAGCGGAAATGGTGAAATTACAATAAACTTTGGTGAACTCGCTCCTACTTCTGCTAACGGATTTTATAGATTTGATATTACTGGAGAACCGTATGTCTCATCGTGTATAACAGAGCCCAGTTATCAAATAGAAGTCTTTGGAGACTCAGGCTGCCTTCCCCTAGAAACCGGAGACACTTGCGACCCAAACAGCACCACCCCGATTTGCCTTGGTTTTGTATGTGTCAACGGCCTAGTGACAGAATTCATAACTACTTTTGACCACATCTGCATAAATCCCGATCCACCAACTTGCCGGGAATGTGAGAATTTTCCAGATGGAACCCGAGTTTGCGGAGACCTAAGCCCGGCGCGCCCTGTCAACTGTCCGGCAATTTGCGCCCAGGAACCCACAGACAGTAGCGCTTTTATCGTTTCACGGGGGTGCGACGACGGCGAAGGCCGAGTCAGCACTGCCATTGGCTGCATTCCTTTCACTATAATTTCAGAAACTGCCCGGTTTTTCCTGGCTTGGAGTCTCTCAATTGGCGGAGGCATTGCCCTACTTCTCATTGGCATCTCGGCCTTTATGCTCGCAACTTCTTCCGGGAACCCGCAAAAAGTGGAGTCGGCCAAATCCCTTTTCTGGGCAGCACTCACCGGGCTTGGCATGCTCATCCTCTCGGTTTTTCTTTTGCGCTTTATTGGAGTGGAAGTTCTGGAGTTATTTGGTTAAACTTAAACTATGTTGAGCGTTGTATTTGCACAAGTACCAAGACCTGTTGATTTTAACACTATAGACGATGCATTGGGGCCGGAATTTAGATTTAACAATGCGTCTCTGTCCTCCTTTTTTAACCTTGGAATTGTAAACATAGTTTTCTTTGTGGCAGGGGTGCTACTACTCTTTTACATTATAACTTCGGGCCTGTCTATGATGACTTCCCGGGGCGACCCCAAAGCGCTTGAAGGCGCAAAGGCCCGACTAACTCAGGCAATAATTGGTTTCGTTATTATCTTCATGGCTTACTGGATAGTACAAATTATAGGTCTGCTCTTGGGTCTTGATGGATTCGGAGGTGTATTCGGATGAACCTGGGAGACGCATTCCGTTCCCCTATCGGGCGGGATTTGTCAGTAGGGGCCATAATCGGCAATCTCGTCTCAGCCGCAATCGTTGTCGCCGGCATCATCATGGTGTTTCTCTTTATTGGCGGGGGCTTGATGATGATTGTGGGAGCTGGCAACAACGACCCGCAAAGCGCGGCAAAAGGCAAACAAGCTGTAACATGGGCCATCGTCGGCTTTGTAATTGTCTTTACTTCCTATTGGGTAATCCGTATTATTGAAATATGGTCGGGTACAAACTTTGTAACGATACCGAGCTTTTTTGGAGGGCAGCCGCCTCCCGCTCCTCGACCAGGGGGTCCACCAGTTCCAATACCATAAATTAAAAATGAAATTAGCCAATGCACCAAATCTAGGAACTATAGCTCAGCCTATACAAACCCAAGCAATAGGTACGGTTGAAGGAGGAGCCATCGGAGTACTCCTCAACATGGTGTTCAACCTCTTAATAGTGGTTGCTGGTATATATGCCCTTTTCAATTTTATTATGGCCGGGTATGGTTTTCTCTCGGCGGGAGACGACCCAAAGAAAGTTGAGGGGGCTTGGGCCAAGATTTATCAGAGCGTAATCGGTTTACTTTTCACTGCAGGAGCATTTTTATTAGCAGCGATATTTGGACGAATAATATTCGGTGATGCTACTGCGTTAATTAGCCCAGCAATACCTATTCCAAGATAAGAAGCTATGAACATATTATTAAATACGATTCCTGTTGCTCCTCCTGGTGGGTTTCAAGGTAGAGGTCCTCTCGGTTTAGAGGGGTCTGACCCTACGCTGGCCGGTGATACTCTATCTAACGTTATATCGACTGCGATAGGAGTTATGACAGCCATTGCTTTCATTTGGTTCATTTTCCTTCTGCTTATGGGGGCCCTAGGTATCATGACAGCTGGAGGCGATAAAGCAAAAGTTGAAGCGGCAAGAGCTAGAATTTCAAATGGGCTTATTGGTCTTGTTATAACAATCTCGGTTGTTGGTATCCTTGTTTTGGTTGCTACGATTTTGGGCTTAGAAGGGATTTTGGACCTGCAAGGTGTAATTGGTAATCTATCGCCATAACCGTCATGAATCAACTAGCTCAGCAAACCATAAGAAATCCAGTGCTTTCCGACTTATTACAAAGTGCGCAGACTGCACCGGGAACTGGTTACTTTTCAGCCCTCTTAACAACATTTGCCACCATAATCCTGATAGTCGGTGCGCTCTACTTCTTTTTCCAGCTTCTTACGGGGGGTGTGGAATGGATTGGCTCCGGCGGCGATAAAGCCAAACTTGAAGGTGCCAGACAAAAGTTAATTAACGCAGTAATTGGTTTGGTGCTCCTTTTTTCGGCATGGGCAGTAGTGCAACTGGTTGAGGCAGTATTTGGAGTGAATATCCTAAATCTTGATGTTCCCGTCGTTGGCCAATAGGATAGTCTTGACATCCTCCCCTTTTTTAGTTCAGTACTCGTCGTGAGTAATTATATCTGTTAACAAAATGCTCTCGTTTACAAATACAAAGGTAATTCTTAGGTTTCCTTCTATCCAAAAGGAATATTCCTCAGCTCGCTCTCCTTTAAGTTTGTGGAGTTTAAGAGACGGGTGTTGTTTTCCCTTTTTTATAGTCGTTGAGCGCTTTGAGGGCAATCTTTTCTCTCTGTTTGCTCATTTTAAAAACCGGAATATCCACGTCCTTAACGTCGTTAAGAACAAGATTCTTGACATAAGAAGCCAGAGGCAACCCATACTTTTGCGCTTTGCTTTTTAAAAGTAAATATAGCTCATCCGGTAAAGTAATCTTTACCTGGGTTGTTTGAATACTCATGGGCCCATATTAGTACTAAAAATGGTACCTGTCAAGGACTTTTGTAATCCCTTTCAGTCAGCACTTGACATCCTCCCCTTTTTTAGTTCATAAATTACCAAGATTGACACTTCTAGCTACGTTTGGTAACATCTAGTCATGTTAAATGTTAATTTCCTCGAAGCAAACAAGGTCTATACACCTGAACAAGTGGCCCAGATGCTTCAGCTTTCCAAAAATACGGTTTATAACCTTATAAATCGAGGTGAGATAGTGGCCAAAAAATTTGGCAAGGTTTACAGGATTCCTGCGACCTCGTTGTCGTTCCTGTTCACTGGTCTTGATTACGACTTATACCTCAAAGAACAGGAAGATCTCAAAAACTTGCCTAGAATACATGGGGCGCTCACAAAAGTTCGGCATAAAGCCAAAAAATGAAAGCTTTTCTGGACACCGACGTAATAATTTCTTCATTAATAAGCAAAACAGGTGCGGCAAATTACATTCTCAATAGCCCAGATATAAATTCAGCTGTCTCAAACATTGCACTTCCTGAAATCCATGATGTGGCAAAAAGACTGAAAATACCCAAAGATAGGCTCAGACAGTTGATTGGCGGAAGAATTAATGTAGTTAATGTAAAACTAAACGAGGGGGAAATAAAAAAACTTTATGGAAAATACACAATGGACATTGATGACGCAAAAATAATAGGTAGTGCGCATAAAGCAAAGGCCAAATATCTGATTACTTACAATCTAAGACATTACAAAATAGACAGAATAAAAGAAGAGTTAGATTTTGCGGTGCTAAGCCCGGCTTTATTCCTTCAATATTTACGAAGTAGCTAGATTTCAACCTGTCAGACGGGGGACATCTGACGTTCCGGGTCTTGACCCCGAGTAATTCGGGCTTGACATCCTCCCCACTTTTGGTTCATAAATACAGTACGGGTTGACAAAGTTTGCTTTGCAACTATAATTGAAAGATTTTTAAGTGAATGATTTATAACAAGCCCGCCTATGCGTAAAGCTTCGGCGGGGCGAAGGAGGTGACTTAATTTATGACATTTTTATCAACAGTATTTGCAGGAAGTGGAAGTCTTGTAATAAGAGATCCAGGCATTGGTAACATTTCTGGTTTCACCCTAACAAACATTGTGTCTTGGGCCGTTACAGCCATTATCGTTATTGCTGGTCTGATCTTCTTTTTCATGCTTATCATCGGTGGTTTGCGCTGGATCCTCTCCGGAGGCGACAAGGCAGCTACCGAGTCGGCAAGAGGTCAAATTACAGCAGCCTTAATCGGTCTAGTAATTGTATTCTCTGCCTGGGCAATCGCCCAGCTGATTCAAGCGGTGTTTGGAGTCGAGATCCTTAACCTTACCATTCCTGCAATTGGTCAAGGAGGTAGTTGAGCCAACTAGGGTTGTAAACAAAAATGCCAGGATTATCCCTGGTATTTTTGTTTGAGTAAAAAGGGATAGAATATATCCATGAAGCTTAGGATGTTATTGTTTACCCTTTATTTTCCCTTTTGTGCACTCGTCCTCTTTAAGTATCAGTTTTTATTAAGGTTCACATATCTTTTTCCATTACTTCTACCTTTGTTTCTGCTGACAGTACCCAAAAAAATGAAGGCGGTTCGTGACTGGTCCATTTTTTATCTAATAGCTTTTTTTTATGATTTATTCAGAGGTTTTATTCCAAGGCTTAACTCAAACGTAAACCCCATATTACTTGCCCAATGGGAAGGTAAAGTTTTCGGCGAACCAATACCCACAATATATTTACAAGAAAGATTTGAGCCCTATCTCGAAGGATTTTTGGGAACAATACTGACGGGGTTTTATATGACCCACTTTATTCTCCCGATTGTAGTACTCTATTTTCTCTGGAAAAAAAACCGAAAGGAATATTTTTTCGCAGTAGCATGTCTACTTTTAGTTAGCTCCCTTGCTTTCGTGACTTTTCTTGTATTCCCAGCCTCACCGCCCTGGCACGCAAGTCTAGCAAGCGTGGTTCCTGAAATAAAACAATATTTACTCACAAACATGAACAAAATTTTTAACACAAATCTGCTGTCAGATCTTTACAGATCACTAAATTCAAACCCGTATGCACCTTTTCCGTCTCTTCACGCGGCATATCCAATGCTTCTGGCCCTCATCAGCCTAAAATTCTTCAAAGGCTATTTTCTTTTCTTTTTGTGTATTGCTCTTATAGTACCTTTTGCCCTTGTTTCTTTTGGAGAACACTATGTTGTTGATATAATCGCAGGGTGGGGATATGCACTTCTCAGTTTTTGTGTAGTAAACAATATCTATAGACTTTATCAACTGCCGAAGCGAGTACCCCACTCCCCACCACAGTCAAAGCCGTAATCAGGAAAATATTTAAATTTACAAAACCATCGGCGATAAAAAGTTCTCCTGTTTTTGAAATTTCTTAGAAACTACAAAGTTCTTTCCTATTCCCAATTCAGCCGGGAGCGCGGTGAGTCTGTTTAAGTCTTGCGGGGTTCCTGTAAGTTTTATCCCAAAACAATCGCTTTTTCATAGTGTAACAATATTATTACAAATTCACGCAAATTTGTAAACCAATGAACAAGTAGCATAATACACATATGCACAATTGGTCTGTGGATGAGGAAAAGTTTAAAAAAAGGGACTCCAGAGAGTACTGTTTATAAATCAGTGGCCAGAATTACTTCCGGCTCTTCCGAATAATTCTTTGAAACCACATAATATTCTGTAAGTTTTCTTGCCACAGCTCTCTTTTTGAGATTGGCGATGTCTGCCCGCGAAGCATTGGTTTTTACCTCCAATGCAACTTTGTCGTTAACAATAAAATCTATTTCCTTCCCCTCCTTTGTATAGTAGGCAAGTTCATATTTATCTCTGAGACACTGAAAAACACTCTGTTCAAACATCTGGCCCTCGGAAAGACTCCCGATACTGCCAGCCATGCCCGAATCGCAGAAAAAAAGCTTTTTGCTACCTGCGGCTTGCCTGTCCAAACTCCCTGAAAATCTGGGGAGGAGTGAAATAAAATAGGTCTGCTCCAGAAATGTCAAATAGTCATAAACCGTCTGCCTCGCAAGCGATAGTTCACTCGCTAATTTATTAATATCAATTCTTGACGCCACTCTCGCCGAGAGAATCTTAATCAAATCCCGCAGTTTGGACATATCTCTAAAATCAGCCAAATTTTTTGCATCTTTCTCGAAATACGAGGTAAAAACTTCAGTGAGCTTTTCCCTCTTGCGCTCAATGTCCTCCTCCAAGACCACAGCAGGGAACCCACCAAAATTTACATACTCATTATACAATGGCGAGAGCTTCTCGTATGCTATTTTATTTTTATTTATAGATTTTTCCGCAAACAAGCCTCGTTTCTCACGGCTCATCCCCTTAAATGTTAAAAACTCGTCAAAGTCCAAAGGGAACATCTCGAATATCAATTTTCTGCCGGCCATGGACTCAGGAAAGAGGTTTCTAAGGTAATAACTACTTGAACCCGTAAGCACAAACTTTACATCCCAATGATCATACAAGTATTTGACTACCCTGCTTATCTCAGGCAGATTTTGTACTTCGTCAACAAAAAGATAAGCCTTCGACTTAATGGTTATACCAAATTGGGCCAAATTGTCCCATACAGTGTCGTAATTTTTTTCCTCAAACACTTCCCTGTGTAGCGGGTTTTCCAGATCTAGAATCACTTTATTCTCACTCTCGACCAGTTCATGAAGGTGTTTAAGCGCCGTAGTTTTGCCTACCTGCCTCATACCCGTAATTACGGTTGTTTCTTTGTGTTCAAGCTCTGCTTCGAGCCTTTTGAATAATTTTCGTGGGTACAACATGCTTTAGTTTACATAGACGTGGGGTCTACGTCAAGAGCAATCTTACACAGACCTGGGGCCGTATCTATTTATCGTAATAATCTTAGCTCCCACTCCACTCACAACTGTAGTCAAAACAGTGGTCAACAAAATATAAATAAACACTGAATAATCAAAGCCATAAGGAATTAAATTTACAAAAAAGCTCTCCGCTGAGAAGTGAATTAAATAAACCCAGAGGCTCAGCTGGCCCAGAGTTTGAAGGGCCTTAACTTTCTCGAGTGCCTTAAACTTGTACCAAAGGTAATGCAATACCACAAACAGGGCGGGGGCATAGAAAAAACGGCTGTTATAGTAATGAGCCGGGAACATAAACTGGAGGCCTATATAGATTGGAATAATTAAGGCCCAAGAGCTAATATTGTTGAATGGCTTATTGGCTTTTAGCTGCTGGCTATTAGCTATCCCAAAGGCAAAAAGGAAAAGAAAAGGCCCGAAGGTATGCACTCCACCAATATAGGTCAAACCGGGTATGGCGTAGGTAATATAAGAAATAATAAGCGAGACGGGGAGAAAGTATCTCTTATTTCGAAATTTTTCAAGTAATGGGTAAAGCAGATAAAACTGGAATAATACTGGGATAAAATAATATGGCGGGAGCAAATCTCCTCTAAAAACGCCACCAATTATCAAATCCAATGGTTTTTGCTGGAAAATTCCTACAACCGTTGCAACTACGACATATGGGATAAAAATTCTGAGAATTTTCTTCTTAGAAAGGCCCGAGTTCAAAAGCGCTCCTGAGCTTATAAAGAAAAAGCCAATCGCGAAGCGAAACATGTTGTTTAGGCTGTCAATCCAGTAAGGAGGGTAGTCCGGGAACTTTTCCTTAAAAAGATAGATAGAATGAATAACAATCACAGCGGTTATTGCCAGACCCTTAGCAAAATCAAAGAACGTCAAACGTTCTGCAATCTTCGTCCTGGTTGCAGATATCTTTTCTGGAAACAAAAAGGCTCTTCTCAGTTTTGGAACTATCAAAACTATGGACAGTAACAAAAGGCTTTGCCAAAACTCCATGAGGTTATTTTATATGGTAAACTAATCTTATGCTATCTGTCTTATCTATAGTGTTTGCTCAAACACCAGAGTGTGATGGCGCGGCCGGAGACTGTGCTCACCCGCTTTTTGCCTTTGGTGATATATTTGGCCGTATTATCGGTATTCTTATTCCAGTGGGCGGCATTGTCCTGTTTGTGATGCTAATTATAGGCGGCTTTTATTTTATAACCAGTAGCGGCGACCCCAGAAAAGTGGAAGGGGCAAAATCTACCCTTACATACGCTATTGCCGGTATCGTAATCCTTGCCTGCGCATTTTTAATTATCCAAATCATCGCCAATTTTGTAGGGGTTCCGGCGATACTAAACTTCAATATCTACAACGAAGGCGTATAACATCTAAATATCTGCTAAAATGGTTGTATGAGCTTGTCTAAAGCCAGACTGCTTTTACTGCCGATGTTTATAGCAGTTGCATTTTTGCTTGGAACGTATGTTGCAAGAGATGCTTCAAAGCCGCCTGAGGTTAAGGCACAAACTTCCAATTCCACAGACGTGCCGCCAGAATGCGGAGAAGAACTTGCGGATTTCATGAATGAGATCATAGAAGGAGCCGACAACCTCGACGGCATACTTCTTACCTCCCCTGTTTTCAATCTAACAAACCCCCGAGAGTTTGCAATTTTCCAGAGCATGGACGAGGCGGATGCGGATTGGGACGGGTTGGCCTCCTTTGCGGGAAATACTTACAGAATCAGCGGCATTCCTCCTTACAGGTGGTATAACCCCAACCCATTACAAGGAGACACCAACCCCAACTGGAGAACCGCTTTTGGTGGAAGATCTACCATATTCACTGAATATGGAAATTACGACCAACAGCTTGGACCTGGCAATCAAAACGTCGCCACCATGACAAGCGACTTCAACGACATGTTGTTTGACAACAGTGTTTTGGCCGCAATTTACTTTAATGCCTTAAATACAAATACCGGATGGGGTGGGTTTGCACTTTCTCCAGACGAGTTTAGTCAGATTATTGGATCATCCGCAAACCGAGCCGGGGCCAACTCCGCGAGTTTTGTTCGAGGCACCCCGGACACTTTTGCAAACCAAATGAGGAGCTACCCCACATCAGCTAGTTGGAGTGTAGAAATAATTGAGAGCAGGGACGACATAGGCAGAGCTCAAGCCGCTATAGAGAGCGCGTTTAATAATGGTATAAACCCTGTTCTCAGGCTCTGTGTGGGAAACTCTTGTGGCTTTGAAGATCCCGGAGATGTAGTTGCTTTTCTTCGTGAATTAAGTCCCAGCATCCCTGCTGGTAGAAATGTCTGGGTAGTGGCCGGGCCAAATGAACCTGCAACCGAGGGCTGGGCTGCACCTTCGTGTTTGGGGGAAGTTACTGAGCCTGAGGAAATTGACCCATTTGAGATAGTTGATGTCCCGTGCGAAAGCACTTACGAGTCTATTGGTGCCAATGATGGCCGGGAGTTTCACTCCCTCCGCCCCTACCCAGCCTCCCCGTGTGACCGTGAATATAATGAAGAAATCCAAACATATTTGTGCGGCAATGACCTCATTGCCAGACAAGTATACGAGGTAACGCCGGATGATGGTGTCTGTGACCCGCCTGCCGTAGACGGTTCTCAACTTTGCAGATATCAGTTTGATAGCAGTGTTGAAGTGTGGGTGGACTTAACTGACGCGGAGCTTCCCATTGCCGGCAACACTGAGCTTGTACCAAATGCAGAACAGGCAAACGCCTCGGGCCTAAGCTTCCCTCAGCGGGTGAATGAATACATTAGTTGGTACCTAAACGGCACAACATACAGGGCGGAGGAAAGAGACGAATACATCACCGTGGACGACCGGATAAACAATCGGTCTTTGTATAACCAAATTGCAAGTGAAATAATAAACCTTTCAGGCCCAATTAGAAAACTGTTACCATTGTCAGTACTTCCCCCCGACCCCAATGAAACACAAGTCGGGCTAAGGAGGGAACAACAAGAACAAGCAGGAGAAACTAGGCACAATCAAATAGTTGCCTGCACCTTTTTTAACGCTGCTTTTCCGTTTAGCGCTGATCCTGCGAGATGTTATAGGGAAAACTTCTACGACCGCAGCTGGAGAGTAGATGATTCAGATATGATCCCGTTTGCATTTGTAGCCACTAATTGGTGGGCTGCATACAACCCGCTTTTTAGTTTTATTCCCTTTTCCTCCACCGAAGACTTAGTGGGGCGAGCCAGAACCGGTCTTGCCACAACGTTTCAACCCGGAGAAGGGTTGGCCGACGATCCTGGCTCCTCAACCGCACAAACAAGCAACCGTGTTTTTACACCTACTGGGGTCCTGGACGAAGACAGCCAGCCATATCACACTCTTTACTTTGCCCACATGCAGGAAGATTCCGAACTTGCTGAGTACTTGCAGCAAACATACTTGCCCGAGGGCATGACGGGATTCGTTGATATACCAGATGCCAACGCGGATGTTTTACTTGAAGGCGCCCCGTATTGTGAAATTGTCGAGGCCCGTACCAATCCGGGTGACGACCTCTATGGAGAATATGCAAACGGAAGAGATGATATTCCACCAGAGCCAACCCCTCCACCAAGTATAAGTGGAACTATTAGCTACAGAACCAACTTCAGTTGCCTTTTCCCGCCGACTGTTGCAGATCCTCAATGCTTAGCTAACTGTAACCCTACACTAGAAGACTGTTCTCGATGTACTCCTGAGCAGGAGCCTTGCGAGAAAAACGCGCTTATCTCGATGGATGTTCATGTTTTGACCCCGAGAGCAGAGGACCTCTGGAGCAGGCTTGTCATGGGGGCTGAGTCGATCTTTAGAAGAATGATGCCACAGGTCTCCCCTGGCGCTCCTTTCGAGGAAATTATTAATGAACCAGCTTATTCAGACGTTGAATATAGTGCCGGACCCATAGGGGGACCATCTCAAATCACGAGCACCAGTGCCCTCGCAGGTGACCCGGAAGAAAACAGACCGGGTACACAAGCGCGACTGTTTTTCCCCCACCTTGGCTCAATTCATGAGTATTTCCTACAACAAATCCAGATTGCCCTCCGGCCTTACAACCTTGGAGGGCCTCCGCCCGTCGATGTGTCGCCGGACTGCACTCCGCTTGAGTCCATGGATGAACTTGATGCACTCCTGCCCCCAGTGAATCCAACTTGTCTTTCCACAAACTGCAGTGGCATTAATATAAATGTCTCCCCTGCTCTTGAGCGCGTGATCGGCTCGGCCGCATCCTTCTATAACGTCCCCGCCTCGGTACTCCTTGGGGTTCTTTACAACGAAGGGGGGCTAAATCCCGGCGGCTCGGGTAGCCTCGGAAGCAATTTAAACGACGAGGCAGTGCTTGCAGCCGCTGGACCCAACTGTGGCATTCCAGACTGCGAGAACCCTGAGGGAAGCTATAGAGGAGCTCGTGGGCCATGGCAGTTTCTTTCTGGTACCTGGAACGTAAACAGAGACGCAGTCAACTTGGCGGGAGTTGATGACGGGCGCGTGCCAAATGTCTGTAATATCGTAGACGCAACCTTCGCAGCAGCCCGTAAACTCAGCCGCGAGAGTGTTGGGACTAATTACTCTTACGCCTTATGTGCGGGCGAGACCTTAAACACGGGAACACAAGGGAGGCCAACTTCCTGCAACTGGAACCCTTCCCGTGTTGTAACTGCCGCCAAGCAGTACTATGGGCTGTGCATGGACCCGGTAAACTCCGGTGCGCTTAACGAATTTCTTGGCTACCCGGTCGCTTTCGGAGGGGACATAAACGGAGACAACGTGGTTGACACCCAAGATGTGCTTGACTGGATGGCTCGCAGAAACTGCACACCCACCAACACCGGCCCGTGCTATCAATACAGCGTTTTGTACTGGTTTAATCAGTGCAGTACCTAGATAGCCCTTGTTTTTAAAAAGCCAATAAGTATGCCACTTCGCCAAGGCAGGCCCCGCCGGAATTTTACTTTTTAACATTCCTCAGATTACTAGCGTATAGCTTCAAGAGAAATAGAAGATCATCTTTTAGTTTGTCACGAACCCAATCCTTTTGTTTAGAATCCAACAAATCTCCGAGCCCGGAAAGCAGTTCAGTTTTTTTGACCCTTTTTACTTTATTTTCGGCCAAGGAAAGAGCATCTTTCAGAGCTAAACCGGATTTTTCCTCAAGCGCTACTTCATTAATCTGCCAGTTGTTGTGAAGAAAAAACCACAGATCAAAAAAATCTCGCATAGCAAGCTTCTTTCTGGTTAAAAGTGCAGATAATTTGCTGGCCAGCATGTCTTCCCGGCCCATAACAAGCATAGAAATTCCCAAGAAATTCAAAGGGGTATAGTTTGAGGAAAATTTTCTTTTTGAGATTTCAACCTTAACAAGCCTTTCACCTTTCTTGTAGCTCAACAGAAAAAAAAGGGTGTTTTTCTTGTCACTTGCGTTGTAAAGAATGCCGTACTTAGATAGAATTTCGGGCAAACGCGCAAAGACCTCATCTTTTTTTTGCAAGTTGAGTAGATCAAAATCCAAGTCTACAGAAAATCGAGGGAGTTTGTAAAAAAGCATGGCGGCTGTGCCACCCTTAAACCCCAAGGTGTTTCTGAGCACGGCGTCAGAATAAATCTCCCGGAGGATATTAATCAAAATGTTTTTATGAACATTAATATTCAGCATAGTCCTTAAGTCTCTTTTCCAAAACCTTGCTTTTGTAAATTTCCTTAAGGGAGTTTACTTTCTCCCAGTTAAGTGGTTTCAAATTGTCAAAATGATAATCTTTATAAACATACAGGGCGTCTAGGAACGCACGCTCTGCCGTGGCAACAAAATAGCCGCTACGCTTCTCAATGCTCTCAATATTTGTAAGCACACTTTCTTTAATCCTCCTGTATTGGATTTCTTGTCCGTTAATCACAACCTTTCTTGTCAAGTAGGATATTGCAAAAATTGTTTCATAATATTGAAATATTATTCCTTCTCTTGCCAATACTGTCTCAAGACTAATATAGCTTGGTCTGTAGAGCTTGTTTGCAAGCTCCAAGGGTTCGTATTCCAGCTTCGCATAAACTCCTTGTGTTAACCTCTTTAGTCTTCCTGTTTTGGTAAAATAATAGAGGCGATCGTTGATGCTTTCGGGAGAAACGCCAGAAAAGAGCTGTGAGACTTCATCCACGGTAAAGACCGTCTCCGGTCGGCTGTAGAGCTTAGCTATAAAGTTGTTGTTCATTTCTCTACCGAAAACCGTAAATATTACGGCTCTCAGTACACTTTATATGGGTTTTTGGGGTGTGTCAAGCAATACGCGTTACCTACTTGTATTATTTAAATGGAAAGTATGCCACTTCGCTTGAGGATGCGACTTCGTCGCCAGCTACGAAGGCACTGCCTCTTGTAATTAAAATTTAGTAGAGTGTATGATATTATCAGAGATGTACAAAAAAATCCTCGTCGTCCTTGTTTTTGTGGCCCTTCTGGTCCAAAGCTTGGCGCTGCCTACGGCAGCACTAGCCAATACACGTTGGTGGGCACCTACTCTGGATGAATTTAGCAATAAAGTTAGCGGTGCACCACCAGGAGAGATATTCGGGGAACGCTATACCCATGCACAAGTATTCTGGATAATCTATACTATCTTTTTGTTCTTTACCGACCCTAGAATGAGCCAATGTGTAGCAATAAACAACGTAGTTGATGGCATCCTGAATTGTTTAGGGATTCCCCCAGACACAATAGCTGATGCGAGCAATTCTCAAAACGCTTCAACTTATACTCCTGGAGGAATACTGGCTTTTGCAGCTCTCTCTGACTATATGTTGGCAAAAAGGCCAGCTTCAGGAGTTCAGTATGTGGCCACCAAACTTCAAGATCTTGGGATCCCCACTGCCTACGCCCAAGAGGGAGGTTTTGGCTTCAACACTTTGGCACCAATACAAACGTTGTGGGCGGCCACCAGAAACGCTGCTTATGCGTTAATGACTCTCGCTGTAGTGTTACTTGCTTTCATGATAATGTTTCGGACCAGAATTTCCCCTCAGGCGAGTGTTAGCGTCATGACTGCAATACCTAGGGTAATCATTGGTCTTCTACTAATTACTTTCTCTTTTGCCATAGCTGGGTTCATCATCGATTTAACTTATGTGGCACTGGGTATTGTTGCGGCATTATTTAGCGGGGCTGGACTATTCAGAGATGGAGCCTCCTTAACAGCGGTTGAGGTCTTTAACGCTATGAATGATGCCGGTGGTGGTTTGGTTGCTATGGCAGCCGCAATATTTCTAATGTTTCTGGCTCCCGCATTAATAGCGGGTGCGGTTACAGGCGGAGTGTTGGGGCTTACACTTGGACCTCTTGGCGGTGCAAGTGGGCTCGCCCTTGGAGCACTCGCGCTCTTAATAATAGTTCTTATTGTTTTAATCATCGCAATCTTGAGAATTTTCTGGATACTACTTCGGACTTATTTGATGATAATACTTCTAGTAATCGCCCTGCCTTTTGGAGCGCTTGGATATGTTGCTTCAACCGGCACCAATCCGTTCACCATACTACTGCGCTCACTGGTGGCACAGATGTCCGTGTTTGTAACAATTATAATATCTATAATGCTTGGCCATGTTATCTTTTGGGGGTTTGGTGCAGCCTTACCACTAAGCACCATACAATTTATGAACCCGTACCATGTTCGAGTTTTTTATGATAGTGGATTGGCAGGCTTCGGCTTCCCTGGGTTTAGTGGAGCTAATCCATCGCTTCTGGGAGTATTTCTGGGCATAATGACATTGCTCACGGGCCCAAGCCTGGCAACCAATGTAAGGCAGTGGATTGCCACAGGAAGATTCACAGGAGGCACCGGTTTTGGGCCCACTTTTGTGCCATTTGCGTTGGGTGGTAGAGTCGCCGGACAAAATATTGTCACCAGCATTGACAAAAAGGTTGCTGCAGCCACAACGATGACGCCACAATTAAGATTCCTTCAGGGAATAGCAACTATTATACGGGGGGCAAGCGGAGGGAGAATGAGATAGACAGCTTTTACTTTAATTTTAAAGCAAAATGTTCTTGCCTTCTCATCTTTGCCTGATTCTGAACCGCTTCATAATACATGTCTGATCGCTCAGTTGCACCTGGAAGGCCGTAATCAGAGACTAACATTCTAAGTGCAGCACCAATAGATACTTTGGACATATCCTCCGCTTTTAACCTCTTCAAAATATTTTTACGAATATCAACTCCTCGGTTGTTGATGAAAAGACGTGGCTCTCTGGTTGCCTCATCCACTTTTATATCGTAAATTTCAAGTGGAATATTTACCAAAAACTCACGGCCTCCTTTCCTATAACTTCCAGCCATAGGTCCTCCGCACATTCCTGCCACGCAAGCTGACAGTAAACCCTCGTTTGTAAATATTTCTTCAAGTTGTTTATTTTTTCTGGCCTTAGCCAAAGCATTGGCAAGCTTATTTGGAGTGAAATCTTTTTCCAACATGCCAGACATCACGGCAAAGACTTTTGTCACGGAATCCATAACGTCGCCATATTGTGCTCCCCAAAGCTCGTCGTACTTCAGGTTCCTTGGACGCAAATCGCGAGTGGACGAGACATCGACTAAACCATCGCCAAGCCTCCGCACTTGCCTTCCTTGTAATTCCAGAATTGCTCGCGCAAAACTTTTTCCATTGAGAGCTCTTGCCTTGCTTTCGTCAAATTGTGCCATCTCAAAAATACTACAATAAAGTCTGGGGGGGAAGTACTTTGGACCTCTCGAACTTTCTAAATTGTCTGGGTCATACAAATCTCTAAACCCATCAGCATAAGTTACACCTTGCACATACCAATTTCCCATAGGTCCACCCCATTCTTCTGCTGTAAATGGAGTGTCAAAGGCAGATTTGTCGACAGCTTTCCTTAACGGATGCATAAAAGCTCTGAATTGTTCAGAGACGACAGTTTTATCATTAATCTTCCTGTCTTGCATGCCGGATTCAGCTGCCCCCCCCACAAAAAGCATATTCACGACTGATTTTACTGCTGCAGTAGCCAAGAGTTTGGCCTTCTCGTCATCGTTTTCGTTTCTCATCGTCCTGTGCCAATACCCTTTCTCCATTTCTCCAGGGTGATTTCTTATAAAATCAGCTAGTTTGTCTATCATTTCACGCTGATATGAAGCAAAATCCGCAAGGTGTCTTTTCCCATCTTCGGAAAGCTCTATAAACTGTATGTCTCGATTGTCCAGTTTAAAATTCTCGCGAAACATAGTAATAAAAGCTATTCTATGCCCTGGCATTTCCATCCACATATCGTCCCACGGTTCTGTCGGCCACTCCATAAATTCCGGGTGTGTACTTGCCTCAAGTTTAAGTGGTCCCAGCTCTTGTTTGGTTCGCGAAGAATACGAAAGCCTACTCCGAAAGGCAACAACCTTCTGCATCCTCTCGTTCTTAGCGTCTATCTCAGACACTGTTTCCGTCTGGTTTTGATCGGGCACATATATTTGTCTAAACCAACCCGGTCTTTCAGCTAGTAAATTTAATGGGTGCATTGGTGCTCGTTGCGCTTCTTGGTCGACAAAATCTTTGTAAGATCTTAAGCTTAGTTCATACATTTTCTCTTGTGCAGTCGCTGCACGGGTTTGTGCGTCGATCATGGCGGTAAAGTCTGGAGTTGCTCCGCTGGGTGCTGCGGTTGGTGTCGTAGGAGTTCTCCTGAAAGCAGGCTCTATCTGATTTACTGGTATATCGAGCACCAAAGCCCTACTCCTTGCTTCGCGAATTTGACTGGCTCTGTTTGGGTCAGCTAAACTAGCAGCCAAGTTACCCACCTCTACAACCCCACCAACCATATCCCCTGCAAGCCTTGGGTCTTTGTATGTTGGATGTTCTTTGGCGTCTTCTTCCACTTCACGCTGTAAAGCTCTTAGTCTTTCTCGTACATTTGAAGAATCACTTGTTGCAAGAATTTCGTCTATTCTGTCTCTAGTGTCTTTTACGTTGATTGCGGCATGTCTTTGATAATATCTAATTAAGTCCCCCCTCTTTTGATAAGCGTCCTTAAATTCATTAGAGTCGGTGTCTTCATTCTCTAAAACACCTTTTATCTCTGAATATTTAAAGACGGGTCTGTCTTTTTCATAATCGGTCAAATTTTTCCCAAGGACATCTCCGGGCTGGTAGACTATCTCCCGAAGTTTAGTTCGTTCATATTTCGCTTCCTTTTCTTTATGCTCATCGTCTGTCATGTATAACTCCAGACGAGACATCAATCCTTGCTTTGGCCGTCGCTTTTCCTCTGCAAGCCGCCAAACCAACTCAGTGTTTTCAAGCTCAGCTTCTGGCAGCCCTTTTAGATCCGGGATTACATTTCCAATTTGATCTACAATGTCTCTTTTGGAACGATTAAGCTGTTCGGCAGCTTCGTTTAGATTCTTACTACTAGCCAGTATTTCTTTAGATGCTTTGTCTATTGATCTAAAAACGCCTCCCTCGCCGGCCGTTTCGACAAGCGACTTTAATCTAGCCTCAGAGAGTCTTTTTATGGCTTCATCCCCATCAAAATCACCTGCGAGCCGTTTTTGGTTCAACTCACCAAAAGACATTTGGGCAATTGGAGTGACTTGTCGCCTTTCCCCACCACCATGTTTTCCTGGTATAAATATTTCATTTGGCATATCATTTTCTCCCTCATTCATGGCAGACTTTCTTGGGCTATTTTAGCACATCTCAAGGCAGAACATACAACATAGCGCATAGAACATGGTAAAATAGTTTCATGAAACTTCCACCTAAAGATAAACTTGAGGAACTCAGGGTAAAGTACAATTTGCGCCTAGTGCTTTTGCATGGTTCACAAGTTGACGGCCATACTCACAAAGATAGCGACATAGACATTGCCGTTCTTTCAGAAGACCCCCAAAAAGACTTTGATCTACTTGAGCTAATTGGAGATTTAACAGATTTATTCCATAGCGACAAAATAGACGTATCTAATTTAAACAGGGCCAATCCCCTGCTTCTTTTTAATGCCACCCTTAAAGGCGAACTCCTAGCGGGAAAACAAGCTGACTACGAGGCATTAAAACTCCTTGCCTTTAAAAGATTTCACGACTACAAACCTTACTTTGAGCTGGAGCACAATTTTGTAAGAGAAAGGACAAAAAGCTATGTCTCCATCTGACTACGAAACCATAAACAGAAAGGTAGAGCGTATATATGAAGATCTTGCACGCCTTGAAAAGGAGAAAAACTTGAGCCTTGAAGAATACCTGACCGATTATGACAAACAGCTCATTATCGAGAGACTACTTGAAAAAATAGTGGGGAGGATTCTGGATATTAATTATCACATCTTAAGCAAAGAGTTCAAGATCCTTCCAGACGATTATGGTAAGTCGTTCGAAAAATTAGGTAGAAACATGAATATAGATGTTAGCTTTATTGATGAAATCAAAAAGAGTGCAGGCACCAGAAACGCACTAGTCCATGAATATGACGACTTGGACTTGACCAGAGTATATTCAGCCTTCCAAAAAAGCCTAACTCAAGTACCAAAATACCTGGATTTAATCCTCAAGAAATTAGACGAGAGGAAATAAAAGAGTGCCACACTTGTGAAAACCCTCTCCCATTGAAAAAACACCTTCACACTGTAAGCTTAGAGTATAGTCCTTTATTCTTTGGTACAGATAAGTTAGAATAAACGATTTTGCTTTCGCCATGTTTGAACAGCACCCGGTACCACAACAAATCAGCTCCTACCAGTTTAGGCTCGTGGGTGACATGACCTTAAAGCAGTTTTTCCAGCTTGCGGCAGGGGCTGTGGTTGGACTTATTATTTATTCCCTTCCTTTGCCGGGATTTTTCAAATGGCCTTTGATTGCTGTGGTCGTTATTGGTGGCGCAGCTTTTGCTTTTTTGCCCATACAAGACAGGCCCTTAGAGCAGTGGCTCGTAGCATTTTTCCGCTCAATTTATGCCCCCACCATTTTTGTGTGGAAAAAGGCCGACAAGCCTGAAGAATACTTTGCGCTCGAGGCAACCGTACCTCAACCGGCAATTGCCGAAGATGCCCTGACAGACACCCAACCGCACGATGTTGCCACCCAAACCATGGAGCAAAACGAGCAAAACTTCCTGAGCCGCGTGTCTTCAATGTTTGGCGGCAAGCAACTACAAACAATGAATGTTCAACCGCAATCCACCATGCCCGCACCGGAACCCGTGACGCCTGTGCCCCAAGCATCCAAGCCGCTTCAGACGGTGCCGGCGCAAGCTCAAGTTGAAGTTAAACCTCGGGGATTTGTCGCCACAGCTCCATCTACACAGGTAACTTCATCGCCAATCGGTCAAGTGTTTAGCTCAAGTGGCATGGCTCCCGCAAACGCCGCACAATTTTCTCCCGAGGCCGCTCCGCCCACTCCGCCCACAAGCCCCAATATCATAGTTGGCCAAGTAATGGACGCTAATGGCAAAATAGTTGAGGGGGCAATTTTAGAAATTACCGACTCGGAAGGTCGGCCTGTGCGGGCCTTAAAGACCAACCGTGCAGGGCACTTTATGATCGTAACCCAGCTAACTAGCGGCGAATATAGCCTCACTACTGAAAAAGAAGAATTGTCTTTCAAGCCTGTTAAATTGACCTTAACAGGTGCCATAGTTGACCCGATTGCGATTAAGTCCGAGGATGCTATGGCCGCTTCCCCTGCACCAGAAGGCCGGGCGGTATGGGCACCACAATAAGCAAGCGTACTCATGAAATAACATGCAAAAAATTCCAATACCAAAAACACCAATCTTTAACACTCCGGACACGCCTTTGGTGGGCACCACCCAAGGGCACCTTCCCTTGGCTGACGTTATCGACGGCATTGTTATGTACAAAGACGGAGGCGCAGCAGTCATCCTTGAATCAACATCCCTTAACTTCGGGCTCTTGAGTGAGCGTGAACAGGAGGCAGTGGTCGCAGCCTACGCTGCCCTCATCAACAGCCTATCATTCTCCATTCAAGTGGTTATTCGCACCCAGAGAAAAGACATCACCCAATACATTCAATACATCGACGATGCCGCAATTAAAATTCAAAGCCCTAAGCTTGCCTCCTTAATGCAAAGTTACCGCAACTTTGTGCTTGAGACCACCAAGAAAAGAAACGTTTTAGGCAAGCGCTTTTTTCTGGTTATCCCCTTTTCACCGCTGGAGCTTGGAGTTACCCAATCTTTTAAACTTTTGACTCAAAGGAAGGGTCCATTGCCCTACACCAAAGACTATGTTTTGAAAAAGGCTAAAGTGGCGCTTCTGCCCAAACGAGACCACTTAATCCGCCAAGGGGCTAGACTTGGGCTTCGTTTGAGGCAACTTACCAGCGAGCAGGTTACCGAGCTCCTATATAATGTTTATAATCCACCCAAGGAAACTGTTAAGGAAAATAAAGAAGCAAGTGAGTTGGAAGAAAAAGACCCCACTTCGCCGGAGGCAGGCTCCGCGCGAGCAAGCTCGTCGCAGGGGCAAGGGAGCCAACAGAAATGAAATTGTTTAATTTACCCACAAAGAAGGCTAACGGGAAGGTTCCGGTGGTTCAGACTGTCAAAATTACCGATCCTAATTTAGAGGATTATTTTGGTTACCCTATTGCCAAGCCGCAAAAACCACTTTTTACCTACCCCATCGACACCCTTGAAGAAGAAGCCATGGACCCGGCGAGTGTTGTCGCCCCAGAGCGGATGGAAGTTAACTTTGATTACATTAAAGTAAATGATATTTATTTCAGAACCCTGTATGTCTCGGGTTATCCCAGGTTCGTCTCCCCCGGGTGGCTCAACCCCATTATTAATTTTGACCACAGTCTCGATATTACCTTTTTCATCTACCCGGTTGAGGGCCAAGCGATTTTAGGCGAACTCAGGCGCAAAATCACCGAGATGGAAGCGGAGCTGTCAACCGACATTCAAAGAGGTAAAATAGTAAACCCCGGAACCGAGGCTAAGCTGGAGGACGCAAAGATGCTTCAAGACCTTTTGGTCAAGGGTGCTGAGCGCTTTTTTCAATTTTCCTTCTACATAACAATCCCCGCCGTCAACGAGGAGGAGCTTAACTCTGTGACTAAAAGAGTCGAGTCTACACTTGGTTCGATTTTGATTTCAGCTAAACACGCGGCTCTGGACATGGAAAAGGCTTTCTTGTCCGCGGCACCATTTGCCCGCGATACACTTTTGGTCAGCCGCAACATGGACACAACCTCCTTGGCCACCACATTCCCCTTTACCACCGCGGAGCTCTCAAGCGACCGTGGTGTTTTATATGGAATCAACTCCCAAAACGACTCATTTATTATCTTTGACCGCTTTGAATTAGAGAACGGGAATATGTGTGTATTCGCTACTTCAGGCGCTGGAAAAAGTTTTTTTGTAAAACTTGAAAGCGTCCGCTCCCTTATGCTTGGCACAGAAGTCATCGTTATAGACCCTGAGAACGAGTATAAGGCCCTTGCGGAGGCTGTTGGCGGGGAGTACATCGTCTTCTCCGCTTCCGCCCCCTCTAAAATCAATCCGTTTGATTTAAGCCAGATATATGTCGAAGGCGAAGACCAGCTGGGCCTAAAAATCTTGACCCTTCATTCGCTTTTTAAAATTGTCATGGGGGCAATATCGCCTTCCCAGGAAGCGATGCTAGACCGCGCGCTCATTAACGCCTACCGGGCAAAGGGAATAAACCAGGACCCGGCGACCCAAAAACTTGAGCCGCCCTTGATTGAAGACCTTTACAAAGCTTTAATCGGAATGGAGACAGAAGACGCGCTTGACCTGGCTGCAAGAATTGAAAAGTTTGTTAAGGGCAGCTATGTAGGTGTTTTTGACCAGCAGACCAATATTAATATCAGAAATCCCTACACTGTGTTTTCTGTTCGCGACGTTGAAGATGCAATTCGGCCAGTAGTCATGTTTATGATTCTAGACTTTATCTGGACTAAAGTCAGGCGCGACATCAAAAGGAGGCTCCTTGTTGTTGACGAGGCCTGGCACATGATGAAATACCAGGATTCCGCCCAATTTATGTGGTCTATTGCCAAGCGCGCGAGGAAGTACTATTTGGGCCTGACCACAATTACTCAGGACGTGGAGGACTTTCTGAATCATGATATCGGCAAAGCCGTGGTCACAAACGCGGCCATGAGGTTACTACTCAAACAATCACCCGCAGCAATTGATAAAATTAGCGAGGTCTTCTATCTATCTCAAGGTGAGCGACAATTACTCCTTGCCGCGGATGTAGGTGAGGGCATACTTTTTGCAGGACCACACCATGCCCCTATTCGGGTTGTCGCCTCCCCTGAGGAATACACTTTTGTGACTACCAAACCCCAGGAAGTGATGCAGATGAAGGCCGCGGCACCTATTGTTGCCGGTGAACAAGTCGCCGTTGCTTCTGCTAATATTAAGTAGGTATGGCCGGACCAAGAGACATCCTTCGAAGCATAGATAATACAGGGAGAGACGCTTTTCGCGCAGCTGGTAGGTGGGCTGGAAGAGCGCTTGGTAACTTGATTGCGCCAGTTATTGGAGGTGCCGCTGCAGGAGCCATTGGTGACGCAATTGGGAGAATAGCTTATAGAACTATGCAAATTTTTGCAGCCGCTCTAGCTGCAAATTTCATATTGACGATAGTTGTTGCGGCTATTCTGGTAGTCTTTACAGCTTTTGCTCTTTTTATTATAAACTCCGGTGCCTACATTGTGCCGCCTTCTACCGGGACATTTTCAGATCAAGGGCCGGGGTTGTCGGCCACGGAGCTGTGTTTTAACTTTACAGGTTTTCCCGAAAACATTCTCCAGACTGAGGTTGCCGCGGCCCAAACAATTGCTCAAGCAGAAAACTATGTGGCTGCGTTGTGTAGCCAAGGCCCCATAACAGTACGCTACAGCTCAACTCCGTCACCTGCGGGTTTTTGCGGACAAGTTTTAAGTAGCAGCAATATTGTTATTTTTAATTGCGGGACAGGAAACCTTGGAAATACTTTATACACACTTGCCCACGAATCCGGGCATATACACCAGTTTAGAAGCACGATAGATAGCGCATATTATCAAAGTTCTGCCTTGTCTTCTGAGGGTTTTGTGTGCACATATCCGTATAACAATTCAATCTATGAATCTTATGCAGAACTAATTGCCTTGTATATCGGCGGGCCCAATCCTCCAGCTGGTTTTGCAGTAGGCGCAAGCGGCACGAATAGAATCAATTCGTGTTGGCCAGGTGGCAACTTTCAAACAGGAATGCCTGAGACTTGGCAGTTTGCCAGAGATTCAATATTCCTGGAAGATCTGGAGTGGTAAAATTAAACAATGAAAAATCTTTTGACTAATAAAAAATCTTTACTAATTCTGTTCGTTCTAATTTTTTTAGTGGTTGTGTGGATTTTATTAAAACCCGGCAGACAGGAAGTTGCACCAACCCCTTCGACTCCGGCAGTAAATTCCTGGGGAAGCCTTCTCCCTGGTGCAAGTGTATTTGAAGATGTAAATGAACAACTGGGCGAGCCTGTTAAGCAAAAAGACGACATGTACGAATACACTTCTAGAAACCCAAATATAAATAATGAGGTTCTGTTTGAAAATAAAGTTGCGGTTCTAATAAAACGCATTACTGTGATTGAAGACAATATTCAAGCAAAAGTTTTATTTAGCCAATACGGCTCAGACTACACAACACTCTATAGCGACAGAAGTACGGGCGGAGATAACCTCTATGTCTATCTAAGCAAGGGATTGGCATTTATTGGCAATCCGATAGACAATAGTGTTTTGGAAATATGGTACTTCAAACCTGTGTCGGCAATTGAAGAATTTATTTCTAAGTATGCTCCTGGTTTTACTACCGATTTTTCTGACATACATACCTTTTAACTCTTCACAGGCATAATCAAATGAAGATAGTTCTCGTCTGAAGCATCTAAAAATACTCCCGGGGATGTTGTGCTATTAAACTTCATAACCACACTCTCCCCTTTTGCCACGTTTAGAAACTCTTCTATAAAGCGATAATTGTATGGAATGTCAAGCTCCGGCCCATCCACTTTTGCGGCAATTGAACTCTCCTGGCTCCCCGCTCGCGCGCTTTCAGCGCTTATTTTTAGAGTATCTTCGCCGATATGTAGTATTATCACATTGGCCGCCTCACGGGCAAAAACAGAAGCGGTTTTAATAGCGGCCGCAAAATCCGCCTTGGATACGTTTGTGTTAATACTTGAGCTTGTAGGAATTATTTTTTCAAACGGCGGGTACTCCCCCTCCACGAGCCTACTTGAAATAACCACGTCATCCAAAGCAAACAAGACCTGCCGCTCGCTCTCGCTTACCTCCATGGAAACTTTTTTAGCATCTGCCGCGATTCGGACAAGCTCGGTCAAGATGTTTTTGGGAAGAATTAATTTTGCAGCCTTCATCCCCTTCATGTTAACTGTCTTTTTCGAGAGCCGAAAACCATCCGAGGCCACCAGAGAAAGCGAATGCTCGCTAAAAATAAAAAGCACCCCGGCCAAGGCTGGCCTTGAGGCTTCAGTTGAGCACGAAAAAATAGTGCTCCCTACTGCCTCGAGAAAATCAGTCTTAGGAAGGGCAACGCTTTCTTTAAGAGCAGAAGGAACAACGGGAAAGTCCGACGTGTTTAGCCCTGCCAAACTTCCTTTAAAACCCTCGGCCTCTATTTTCAAAGTCTCGCCTTCCGAAGAAAGTGTAATTTTATCGCTCCTAAGACTCCCCACCAGATCAACCAATATTCTTGAGGGGACTGCAACCTCACCCTCACTTTCCACTTGAGCACCGATTGACGCTACGCAAGACATTTCAAGGTTTGTGGCGGCAATGCTTAGCTTACTGCTTTGGGCTGCGAGTTTTATGTTAGTAAGTATCGGGAGCTGTGCGCGGCTTGAGACAAAGCGGGATGAATGGGAAAGTATTTTTGTCAAATCCTTTTGTAGGACTGTAATCTTCATCTTGGTCGAATTATATATTAAAAATAGTAGTACTAGTAGTAGACACCGTGGATAAGTGGATATGCTCCCAATTTGCGCTCAAGACCCACTGTTGATAAGTACTGGATAAGTCTGTTTCTACTATAGTAATTATTGTTTATAAGTGGAAAACGTTAAATGCACTTGGGTGGTTATCCACGTATTGTATTTTTTATCCGCGAAATATCCCCACGCGTGCCCTCGTCCATCGAGGCCATTTGCGCAATTTTATCCACACCATGAAGGACAGTCGAGTGGTCCCGCCCCCCCACCAACCTTCCGACTTCCTCCAGAGGGAGGTTGTACTCAACTCGAAGAATGTACATAAGCATCTGTCTCGGCCGGGCAAATATTCTTGAGCGCCCTTTGCCGAGTAGCGCGCGTCTGCCTATTGCATACTGACTACAAACCGCGTCTATGAGTTGCTCGGGGGTCGCCCGCTCCCTTTTTTCTTCTTCAATTTTTTTACCCAAAAGCGAGTTTACAAAGTCAAGGTCAACGGGCTTGTTTTTTATTTTTGCCTCAGACATGAGGCGCGTCAAAAACCCCTCCACTTTTCTGGCCGAGTCGATGTTTCCTGCAATGGTTTGGACCAAAGATTCTTCGAGGCCCAAGCCTTTTTGTTGTGCCTTGATTTGGACTATTGCACAGCGGAGCTCAAAGTCGGGCGGTGCAATGTCAACAATTAGCCCCGCCTCAAAGCGGCTTTTTAGGCGCTCCTCGAGCTTTACTATTTCACTTGGGGGCTTGTCCGAAGTCATAATGATTTGACCGCCCCCCCCGACCACTGCATTAAAAGTGTGGAAGAACTCCTGTTGAACCGACTCTTTGCCCGCAATAAATTGAATATCGTCAACAAAAAGCGCTTGGAGTTTCCGATACTTTCCCCGGAAAGCTTGGGTGGTTTTGTTTCTTATGCCCTCGACAATGTCGTTGGTGAAGTCCTCGCCTGTAACCGCCAAGATTTTTTCAACCCCGCGGCCAAGCAGCCGGTGGCCGACGGCGTGCATCAAATGGGTTTTGCCCACCCCCACCCCACCCCAGATAAAAAGCGGATTGTATGCCGCTCCCGGCTCGCGTGCTACGGCCTCGGCAGCTGCGTGGGCCATCTGGTTTGTGGTAGACACCGCGAAGTTTTCAAAAGTAAAGCCCGGCCGCACTTGTACCCTTGCAATTTTTTGCATGAGTATCTCCCCCTCTTCTTCTTTTTCAAACAAGGGAGTTGGCTGCGATGTTTTTGTGGGCATAAAAGCACTTTTGACACTGAAAGTAAGGTCGCACGGGAAGCCGATTGTTTTTGCCATTGAGTCCTGAACCAGCCCAAAATAGCGCTCCTCTACCGTGTTTTTAACAAAGCTTGAAGCACAGCCTATTTCGGCCATATACCGGCCTTCGTCGAGCTTCCGAAGTGAAGCCAAGTGGGTGTGAACCAGCCATGTGTTGTAGGTTGCCGAGGAAACTGCGACACGGACACTTGCGAGTACTTCATGCCAAACTTGGTCTTTGTCTGGTTTTTGCATTGCTTGCATACTAGAAAAGTTATCCACAAAACTCAACCCACAAAATACACGAAATGTGCTATACTTTTCCAAATGGCCACCAAAAGAACTTACCAACCAAGCAAAACCCGGAGAAAAAGAAGACTGGGATTTAGGGCTAAGATGGCGACCAAAGGTGGCCGTAAAGTGCTTCAAAGGCGACGGGCCCGAGGACGCAGAATTCTTTCTGTCTGAAATGTTTTCACTCGACAACCGGCTCAAAAAAGACGAGGACTTTAAACGCGTTAAAGCCAAAGGCCGTGTGGTTCAGGGCTCCTCTTTTGCACTTGCTTTGCATTATCGGGGAGACAGCGATCCTTCCCGTTTTGGCTTTGTTATTACTAAAAGCGCCGTAAAGAACGCTTCCAAAAGAAACATGATAAAAAGAGCATTGTCCGAGTCTCTCAGGCAAAACATTGCCTACGTCAAAGATGGTTATGACGGTGTATTTTTGGTTAAGCCCGCGGGGGCCACGAAATACATGGCCGAGCTCATGTTGGAGGTAAAGCTTGTCGCCGAAAAAGCAAAACTATTTAAATAATGCTTACTTTATACAAAAATACTCTTTCGTTTCTTTTTAAGATTCTCTTTGGTGGTGGCTGCCGGCACTTCCCCAGTTGCTCCGAATATGCCGCGGAGGCTATTTCCATCCATGGAATTTTAAAAGGGTCAATCCTTTCAGTAAGGCGGCTTGCACGCTGTCACCCTCGGGGAACCCATGGATTTGACCCGGTGCCCCCAAGGCTCCATAATAACTAGGTTTATGGATATTTTTACCACTCTCCTAACCCAGCCTTTGGCCAACGGACTTGTTTTGGTTTATAAGATTCTAGGCAACATGGGGCTTGCCATTTTGGTTTTCTCTATTCTCCTTCGGGTGGTCTTGACCCCCCTTACCCGCCCGTACATGGAGTCAATGAAGAAGATGCGCTCTTACTCCAAAGAACTAAATAAGTTAAAAGAAAGACACAAAGGTGACCGTGCAAAAGCAGCGCAAGCCCAAGCAGACTTTTATAAAGAAAAGGGTATAAGCCCAACAGCTGGCTGTTTGCCATATCTTCTACAGATAGCGGTTTTAATTTTCTTGTTTAGACTTTTTACCGCTGTTTTTGCCAACGGCGGGGGAGTTTCCGAAAACTTCAATCATTTTTTATATGAGCCTTTGAAATTTGCCCAAGGCGAAGAAGTTAACACTAGATTTCTTTATTTGGATATAACCAAGCCGGACAAGCTAAATGAGCTCTTTGGGCTGGGCGACTCAGGGCTTCCTATACCGGGGATATTTTTGCTCTTGGCCAGCGCCATGCAGTTTTTGTCAGCCAAGATTTCTGTTCCTTATGTTGAAGCGGAGGCTAAGGCTGCAAAAAAGACGAAAGGAAAAAGCGACGACTTTCAGGTTGCCATGCAGAGTTCAATGATTTACACCTTTCCATTGATTACGATCCTGATCGGAATTTCCTTTCCAAGCTCCCTTGCTCTATATTGGTTGGCCTTTTCCGCATTTCAAGTGGTCCAGCAGTACATGGCAACCGGCTGGGGCGGTGCCACTCCATGGGTCACGAAACTTAAGTCCCTTGCAAAGCGAGGTTGAGTCCATATACAATACGCTTGAGACGTACCGTCTGGTACATCTTTTGTCATGGAGAAAGATATCAAGAATTTTATAGATGAACTTCTTGTCAAAGTTGGTTCCGATGCAGAAGTTGAAGTCAGCACCGAGGAGCAAGAAGGGGAGAAAGTTTACAAGGTGCTTATTGAGTCTCCCCGTGAAGCGGGGCTTTTAATTGGCGCGCATGGTGCGACCCTTCATGCTATTCAGTCTTTTTTGGCAATGGCGGTAAAGCAAAAAACGGGCGAGTGGGTGAGAATCGTGGTTGATATCGGCGACTGGCGCCAGAAAGCGGAAGCGCACCTGACGAGTCTTGCTATGGCCGCAGCCGAGCGGGCCCGGGCAACCGGAGAAGCTCAGCCTTTGTATAACCTGACCCCATCCGAGCGCAGGGTCGTGCACTTGGCTCTTGCCGAAGAGAAAGGGATAACAACAGAGTCAGAGGGCGAGGGGGCAGCGAGATATTTAGTGGTAAAGCCGGCGTGAAGCTTCTTTTTAGTATCTTTATCCTACTTCTTCCAACACAACTTGCTTATCATTTCTGGCCGGACTTTGCCTTTGTTTATGGTGTAAGGGTAGACTATTTTTCACCGACGATTTATGCGACCGAACTCCTTTGGCTTTTAATTTTTGCCTTGTGGATTATTAAAGACAAAAGCGCTGTCCGCAAAATTTTATCAAAATGGCGGGCACTCGTCGTTTTGTTAGTTCTGGCAATAGTTAATATTTTCTTTTCAAGTATTCCAGAAGTATGTGCCTTTAAGTGGTTAAGAGTGGGGGAGTTTCTAAGTCTTTATTTTTTTATAAAAAATCAAAAAGACATTGTTCAGTCCATTAAAGTGCCTCTGGTAGTGTCTTTGTTTCTTACACTGCTTTTGGCCATCACCCAAATCATAAAAGGCGGGAGCCATGGCGGAATTTTGTATTGGCTGGGGGAGCGGTCTTTTTCAACAAACACTCCAGGTATTGCACTTTTTAATTTTTTGGGCACTGAAATGCTTCGCCCGTATGCCACTTTCGGCCACCCCAATGTGCTGGCCGGGTTTTCGTTAATAGCATTCTTTTTGTTTATAAAAAAAAGGGGTTTCCTCGCGCGGACAATTGTTTTGATTTCGGCAATTTCAGTTTTTATATCCGTTTCACAAAACGCCTGGCTGGCACTTTTTCTCACCCCTGTTGTTTATATTTTCTCAAATAAAATTAAAAACGGACTGGCGAAATTTGTGCGCCTTGCGGCAGTCACTTCACTGTTTCTTACTTTACCAAATGCCACTCACGCACCGCGGGAAATTATTGAGCGGATGGAGCTTAACGAAATTGCCGGAAACATTATTTCTCAAAGACCTGTTTTTGGCATCGGTCTAGGGGATTTTGTAAGCCAATTGCCCACTACCTCAAGCCTTAGATCAATCTGGTTTCTCCAGCCAGTCCACAACGTCTTCCTTTTGGTTGCTGCAGAAACCGGATTGGTGGGGCTCCTCTTTTTTGTTTATTTTCTCGGGAAAAACACGAACGCCAAAAATGCACTGCCGGTTATTGCCATGGTCTTGACCGGTTTGTTTGACCACTATTGGATTAGTGGTTTTCAGACCATGATGCTTGCTGCAATAGTTTTGGCAATTGGTTACAATAAGCAATGAAAGTAATGAAAATATTTTGTGATGGGGGAGCAAGAGGGAACCCCGGGCCCGCAGCAGCAGCGTTTGTGGCATATGACTCGGCGGGGAAACTCATACACAAAGCTTCAAGATTTTTGGGGAACGCCACAAACAATGTCGCCGAGTACGAGGCCTTGATTATGGCGCTTGACTGGCTTACCGAGAACCAAAAAGGAGCGGTCGAGATAATACTTGATTCAGAACTGGTTACCAAGCAAATGCGAGGGGAATATAAAATAAAAAATGCCGCTCTCCAAGTCTCGGCGGGAAGGGCCAAAGCACTTGAGAAAAATTTAGCACACAAGCATATATACAGGCATATGGTGCGCGCGGGAAACACAGAGGCTGACTTCTTGGTAAACGAAACCCTGGACCAAAACTTATAGCTTTGTAAGACGTGGAATATACGGGATTTTCTGATGTAATCAGTTTGGGTTGTCAGGTATTTATTACTTTCTTGTTATAGGGTGCTTCCCACTTCTGGCGGTTGGCCGGATAGACTCCAAGCAGTATTATTAAATATGCCGAAGATTTTCCTATTATCCAAAGAGGAGCTTTTCACAAACCCCCTTTATGAGTTTTTGAAGAGCAAAGGTACGGACGTGGTACTCAGTGAAAACCCGCACGATCTGGGTGGAAATATTAGTCATCTGGTGGTCGTAAACCTTGACGGCAAGTTTAGCGAAAACCAGACGCTTCTAAAATATCTGGCGAAATCTGCCACAGGGCTGAAAGTGGTAGTGGTTAACTCTGCTCCTGGTTTGGCGTATTCCGTCACTCCCGTTAAGCAAATTTTTATAGATAACATACTTGGGCTTTACGACAAACCCCTGAGAGAACTTTACACCAAAGCTTTAAAGCCGGAGGTTTACCTTCCGACCAAAGCGTGGCTCTCGGTCTGTAGTTTGGAGGAGGTTCTCGATAAAGTTGCCGAGGAGTTGTTTTCTTTTAGTGAAAGCAAAAGATTTCTCTTCGGGAAGCTTATTTCTTTTCAGGAGGCAGTCGGGTTACTTAATCCCGTAGCGCAAGTTTATGCAGACCTGAACCTTCCCCACAGGTTCCCAAAGCCCGGGCTCGCGGTTGTTGAAACGCGCTTAGTTCCGGAAAGAATTCTCGCTTTCGTTTCCAGCCCTGCGAAAACAAAGGCGTCTAAACCCAGAAGAAAAATAAACAAACGGCCAATTGTCGCGGCCATGGCCACACTGGTTTTACTTCTTTTTAGTCCATATATTTTGCTGGCCACATCTGGCATCAGCGCCGGGGTGGCTTACAAGGCAATGTCGGGAGGCAACCTTGAGACTGCAGGCCCGGCAATGGCATTGACCCAGAAGCTCTCAAGGGCCAGTTACCGGATACTTTCTTTATTGCGATTTCTTCCACTGACGGAGACTGCGGCCCTTGTGGCAAAAGGGGCGGGAATTGGCGGCAGGGTTCTTGCGGTGAGCGACTATGCGTCCCAGTTTTCCACTCAAGTCTCGGAAGGCGCTGATGTTTCCGGCTCCACCAACGGGCTTTATCTTGAACTTTCAGCTCTTTATGAAGATTTGTCGTTTTTGAATGGTGAAGAGCTGCCGTGGATTGATTTTGATATTGGCAAATATCGTGAATACGCTCTTGCGGCAAGTAAGTTGGTCATTGAACTTCCGGACATTCTCGGCTACGAAAGGCCTAAAACCTATATGCTGCTTTTACAAAACAATATGGAGCTTCGGCCAACCGGTGGGTTTATCGGCTCGTTTGCGCTGCTTACTTTTTCCAAGGGGGAGCTAATTGACAACGCTGTTTACGATGTTTATTCCGCCGACGGGCAGCTGAAAGGCTACATAACCCCCCCCGCGCCGATAGAGGAGCATTTGGGGGAGGCGAGTTGGACACTACGGGATTCTAACTGGGATCCGGATTTCCCAACTTCGGCCTCTCGGGCTGAATGGTTTTTAGACAAAAGCTTGGAGCGCGAAGTGGACGGTGTGGTGGCAGTAAACCTTGAGGTTGCCAGGAAGTATTTGGAGGTACTGGGCCCGTTAAGCTTGCCTGACTTTGATGACACGATAGACAGTAAGAATATGTACGAGAAAGTTCAATTTGAAGTGGAGGACAATTTCTTTCCGGGGTCCCGCAAAAAAGCGCACTACTTGTCCGCACTCCTCGATGGGATTGTAGCGCGCATTGAAAATGCTGGTAAAGCTGAGATTTTGGAGCTTCTATTGGCAACCATGAGTAAGCTTGAGTCCCGCGATATTCAGATTTTTTTGCACGACTCCGAGTCAGCCAGGGTGTTTTCAAAGCAAAATTGGGACGGAAGCATTCAGGTTGACCCCTGCGCCAGTTCAAATTGTGAAAGTGCACTCTCCGGGATAGTCGAGGCAAATTTGGGTGTAAACAAGGCAAATTACTATATTAGCCGGTCGGTGCGCCTGAGCACCCAAGTGGGTGAGAGTGAGCTTAAGCATGAGCTAGTACTCACGCTTAAAAATGCGGCGCCCGGGCGAGAGCGCATTCCCGAGCAGCGCTATAAGGCCTATGTTCGTGCAATTGCAGAACCTAACGCCAAATTTAGGGAAGCATACGAGCTTAATAATAGCTCACGAAGCTATTTTGACGTAGACATTGAAGAATTTGACAACAGGGTGGAGTACGGGCTTTTAGTAGAAGTTCTTCCGGGGGAGACAAAAAGCGTGGTCTACAACTGGAGCACTCCAGCGAAGTTGAATTTTAAGGAAGACGGGGAACTTATGCTTACGTGGTGGAAGCAATCCGGAACCGGAGATTATCCGCTTGAGCTCCTAACCAAGCTTCCTGAAGTGCCTTGGCTGAAGTCAAACCCGCCCATGTCCTTGACCGAAGGCGGGGGTTATATCTATAATACAAACTTGAATCGCGATTTAAGAAGTATTTTTAGCTGGAAACCAAAATGAAAACATACAAATTGAAAGCAGAGCCAAGAAAGTTGACTGGCAGAAAAGTCAAAACTCTTCGTGCGCAGGGTTTGGTGCCCGGAAATGTTTTCGGCAAGGATGTTAAATCATTCTCGGTGCAGGTCGACTTAAAAGAGCTTAACAAAGTTTATGATGATGCTGGTGAAACTGGTGTGGTTGACCTTACAACCAGTCGTAAAACCGTGCCGGTACTGATAAGTAACGTCCAGTATCACCCAGTTGACGCTACGGCGCTACATGTTGACTTCAGGCAGATCGACCTAACCAAGCAAGTGACCGCAACGGTACCGGTCGAGATTACCGGTGAGTCGCCGGCAGAAAAATCCGGTATCGGCACCGTGGTGCAGCAGGTAATGGAGCTTGAAGTAGAAGCCCTTCCGGCTGATTTGCCGGAAAAGTTTGAGATTGATGTAACCGGACTTAGTGAAGTTGATGCCGCCATATTTATCAAAGATTTGAAGTATGACAAGGCAAAAGTTGCTCTCACTGCGGACCCCGAGCAAATTGTTGTTAAAGTCGAGCCTCCCCAGAAAGAGGAAGTAGCACCTGCGGTTGAGGCAGTGGCTGAAGAAGGCGCCGAAGTACCGGTGGAGGGCGAAGCAGTAGAAGAAGGTAAAGAACCAGCACCCGCATCGGAAGCTGAAAAAGTGAAGAAATAATCATGGACGAACAAACGGCAGGACAGGTTTACTCCGGCCCACAACAAGTAACTCCAACTGCTGTTGGGCCTAGACCAAGAAGGGTAATGCTTATTGTTGCCACACTGGCTGTGATTTTACTTGCCGTGGCCACCGGCTACTTTCTTTTTATTAGAAATATTCAAAGCACTCCTGCGACAAAAAGCGAAGCCAGCTCTGAGCGGGTGGAGTATGCGAATTCAAACGGCTTTTCTTTTTCGTATCCGGAAAATCTGACACTTTCTGAAACCGCAGAAGGCGCAGTCCTGACAGGGGAGCAGGAGCTTTCATTCGTAATTAAAGAACTTACACAGAGTTTGCGCTCAACCGTTGGGAATAACGAGGAGCCCGAAACATTTACGGCCGATGCAAGAGTCGGCTACAAGATTGCGCGCGATGGCACCGAGTATTATTATTTTCCACTTTTTGGCGATAAATATCTCGAGATAGTCAGTAAAGGGGCGAATGAAGAGATACTTTCGAGTCTTAAATTTGTTGCCCCCCAAAACGCCTCCGTCAATTGATCCAAGGGGCATTGATTAAGAGCCCGTCTTTGCCCGTTTCTTGATAAATTGCCTCCGTTACAAACGGCATAAAAGGATGAGCTATAACGAGCGAGCAATAGAGTACGTACTCCAATACTGCCTGAGCATCCTCACGTCTGCTTTTGGTTTTTTCTAAATAGGAGTCTGCAAATTTTTTCCAGATAAAATTATAAAGCTCCTCTGCGGCTTCGTTTAGTCTATATTTATCCAGAAGTTTGGTTATTTTTTTCTGAGATTTCTTAAGCTCAGCAAGTATCCATTTGTCATCAAGATTTGTGACTCTTGGTCTAGTTCGAATTTCGTGTTTCGAGTTTCTTATTTTCGTTTCGTTTGACAAAACGAAACGAGCTATGTTCCAAAGCTTGTTGGCAAAGTTTCTCTGGCCGCGGATGTTGTCCTCAGAAAGGGAAATATCGTTGTCAACTAAAGCTCCCCAGACAATACCCATGCGAAGGGCATCCGCGCCATATTTTTCTGCCATTTTAATGGGGTTAATCACGTTGCCCTTGCTTTTGCTTATTTTTTGTCCCTCGCGGTCCCGTACAAGGCCATGAAAGAGTATCTCTTTGAAGGGAACTTCCCCTGTGGCATAAAGCCCGAGCATAACCATTTTTATTACCCAAAACGGCAAAATATCATATGCCGTGTTCATGACCGAGGTTGGATAAAAATAGTCAAAGTCACCCTTTTTTGTTGTTTGAAGGGTTGCAAAAGGCCACTGGCCGGAGGAAAACCATGTGTCAAACGTATCTTTGTCTTGAGTTAATTTTGTGTGCCCGCATTTAGTGCATTCCAGGGGCTCTAAGCCACTAGTTATCTCCCAATTGAGGCACTTTTCGCACCTCCATGCGGGGATTCTAATTCCCCAAACAATCTGGCGGCTAATGTTCCAATCTTTAAGATTTTTCAGCCAGTGCACTGCAATTTTTTCGAATTTCTGCGAAGTAATTCTGACCCTCCTTGTTTTTACTGCAGCTAAAGCCGCTTTTGTAAGTGGTTTGACTTCCAGAAACCACTGCTTAGAAACCATTGGCTCTATGACGCTTTTGTCCCTGTAGCAAACGCCGATTGTATGGTGAATTTTCTCGGTTTTTTTAATGAGGCCAGTCTCCGTGAGGTCAGCAACTACTGCTTCGCGAGCCTGGTTTACGTAAAGCCCAGCATATTTCTCTGGAACATTTATCATTCGGCCGTCTACATCTATGGCCTTCAAAATTGGAAGCTTGTGTCTTTGGGCTATTTCAAAGTCAACTTTGTCATGTCCCGGAGACACTTTTACTGCTCCAGCCCCATAAGACGGGTCGACAACGGCGTCTGTAATTATTGGAATTTCTCTGTTAATTATCGGAATTATTGCTTTCTTCCCAATTAAATGTTTGTACCTTTTATCTTTTGGATGAACCGCTACTGCGACGTCTGCAAATATTGGCTCCGGTCTGGTTGTTGCAATTGTGAGCGTGCCATAATCAAGATAATAAAGCTCGTCATCGCGCTCGACGTGGTTGACTTCAAGCTCAGAAAAACTTGTGCCACAGCGGGTGCAGTAGTTAACAATCCGCTCTCCCCGGTAAATCAAGCCTTCGTCATAGAGTTTTTTAAAAGTCCCATAAATGACTTTAACAATGTCCGGGTCAAGTGTAAACTTGAGTCGGCTCCAATCGGCACTGGCCCCAAGCCTTTTCATTTGACTTATACTGGTGTCAGAGTTTTGTTGGACGTAGTCCCAAATCATTTTGTAAAGCGTATCCCGGTCGTAATCAAAACGGCTTTTGCCTTTTTCTCGGAGTTTCTTTTCAAAAACATATTGAGTCTCAATGCCTGCGTGATCGGTTCCCGGAAGCCAAAGGGTCGGCTCGCCCTGCATTCTGTGGTAGCGGGCTAAGATGTCCTCAATTGCGACAAAACGCGCATGGCCAATGTGAAGGGGATCGTTGGCATTGGGCGGAGGCATTATAATTGTAAACGGTTTTTTCTTTTTGTTTACTATCGGAGAAAAAGCACCAGAGCTTTCCCATTTCTTATAAATCTTT
>Ga0209541_10001795_pt1 | contig 41985 bp, 30 predicted proteins | sample RifCSPlowO2_01_FD_184027 | JGI IMG/M metagenome (GOLD analysis project Ga0209541, IMG submission 184027) | Groundwater microbial communities from Rifle, Colorado - Rifle CSP2_plank lowO2_0.1 (SPAdes) (version 2) | ecosystem: Environmental > Aquatic > Deep subsurface > Groundwater | place...
CTATCTCTTTGTCGCCTTCTTCAAGCGCCGACTCAAATTAATAAAATGACTCTTGTCTCTAAAAATCTGATGATTTTTTTCACAATTTAATGCCTGTAATTCAAACTGTCCAAATAACATACCGGCTCTAAAGGCTCGGCTCTTTTCTATGCGGCTACCAAGACTTGAACTTGGGACCTCGACATTATCAGTGTCGCGCTCTAACCAACTGAGCTATAACCGCATCTTGGAGACTAGGAGATTCGAACTCCTGACCCCCTGAATGCAAATCAGGTGCTCTACCAACTGAGCTAAGTCCCCTTCGTAATAACATTGGCATGGGTTCCGCCTTGCTAAACCATAGATCTACCTTGACAGCAGAAAAAGAGAAGAGTACCGATTCACTTAAGCTTTCAACCTATGAGTCTAACTTCCGTTACACTCATTTCTCTTTAAAGGAGGTGATCCAGCCCCACCTTCCGATAGGGCTACCTTGTTACGACTTCATCCCAGTCATCGGCCTTACCTTAGGCGCCTCTCCCCTTACGGTCGAGTCAGCGACTTCGGGTAAAACCAACTCCCATGATGTGACGGGCGGTGTGTACAAGGCCCGGGAACGTATTCACGGCGTTGTTGCTGACACGCCATTACTAGCAATTCCAACTTCATGTAGCCGAGTTGCAGACTACAATCTGAACTGAGATCGGTTTTTCAGGATTTGCTCCGCCTTACGGTTTCGCTGCCTTCTGTACCGACCATTGTAGCACGTGTGTAGCCCTGGACATAAAGGCCATGCGGACTTGACGTCATCCTCACCTTCCTCCTGGTTAACCCAGGCAGTCTCGTTAGAGTTCCCGCCCTAAGCGCTGGCAACTAACGATAAGGGTTGCGCTCGTTGCTGGACTTAACCAAACACCTCACGGCACGAGCTGACGACAGCCATGCAGCACCTATATAAAGACCCTTTCGGGAAATACCATCTCTGATATCGTCCTCTACATTTCGAGCCCAGGTAAGGTTCTTCGCGTTGCATCGAATTAAACCACATGCTCCACTGCTTGTGCGGGCCCCCGTCAATTCTTTTGAGTTTCACCCTTGCGAGCGTACTCCCCAGGCGGCATACTTAACGCGTTAGCTCCGGTACAGAGGGGGTTGAGCCCTCCTACACCTAGTATGCATCGTTTACGGCATGGACTACCAGGGTATCTAATCCTGTTTGCTTCCCATGCTTTCGCGCCTCAGCGTCAGTAACAGCCCAGAAAACCGTCTTCACCACCGGTGTTCTTCCACATATCTACGCATTTCACCGCTACACGTGGAATTCCGTTTTCCCTAACTGCCCTCTAGCCATCCAGTTTCAAATGCAGCTCCAGAGTTGAGCCCTGGAATTTCACATCCGACTTAGTTGGCCGCCTACGCGCCCTTTACGCCCAGTAATTCCGATCAATGCTTGCACCCTCCGTATTACCGCAGCTGCTGGCACGGAGTTAGCCGGTGCTTCTTTACCAAGTACCATCAAGTTAACAGGGTTTTATCCCGTCTCCCTTGTTCCCTAGCGAAAGAACTTTACAACCCGAAGGCCTTCTTCGTTCACACGGCGTCGCTTCGTCAGGCTTGCGCCCATTGCGAAAGATTCTCGACTGCAGCCTCCCGTAGGAGTCTGGGCAGTGTCTCAGTCCCAGTGTTGGCGGTCAATCTCTCAATCCGCCTAGACGTCTTAGCCTTGGTGTGCTCTTACCACACCAACTAGCTGATATCCCATAGACTCTGCTCTAACCACGAGGTCTTGCGATCCCCCGCTTTGATTCATGTAGGATGCCCTACACCACCTCATCCGGTATTAGCGGCCGTTTCCAGCCGTTATTCCAGTGTCAGAGGTAGATTATCTATGTATTACTAACCCTTGCGCCACTATATAGAGTTTCCCCCATATCGTGCGACTTGCATGCCTCATCCACGCCGTCAGCATTCGATCTGAACCAAGATCAAATTCTCAGAAAAAATTACATTTGACTAGTAGAATGCACTTTGTGCACCTACACAAGCTTAAGTTCTTAATCTAAATACTCTTCTCTTTTTCCACTGTCAAAATAACCTAAGCAGTCTTTGCTGCTCTTTTCGCAACTTTTTAAGTAAAGCGAAGATAACAACATACTAAACCTAAGGGATTTTCGGCAATTATTTTTCTAAAAATTGTTTGCAACACACTAACGATCAACGAATTGTGTCTATTTTCACGATTCACAGGGAGTTACACTTTTCAGAAAGAAGCAAGGAAAGCTTAAATTTTTATTGCCAAGATCAAGGAAAAAATTTATTGTGTTCGATAAATGCTCTTGTGCTATGGCTCATGTTGGGATGCTAAATGCATCTGGGGTCCTAGACATGGGCCTTTGAACAAAAGAGGTGCCCTGTGAAAGCTACCTCTAAATTAGAAACATTGGAGATGACTATGCATTTGAACTGGAACAATGCGTTCAACAGGGTGCTAGCGTCGTCTGTTGCCGTTTTTTTAACTGCAACAAGCTTGTACGCAATTCCCCCACATCCTTGCGATCCTACACCGCCGCCGGTGTGCTGCGAAGAACCAAAACCTGGTCCCTTTGCGTTCGCGTATCCATTTGATATGGATCTAAACTGTCCTAGAGACTTTTACTTTCATGTAGATGGCTTGGCATTTCAAGCAAAACAAGACGGGATGGATTTTGTCATCCAGGACAGTGACGGCGTAGGCGGTCCTATCACGCATGGACGCGTTGAAGGTTTTTCTAGAAATGGCCATGACTGGGATTGGCAGCCTGGCGTACGCGTCGGGATGGGATTTTACCTAGACCATGATGCCTGGAACATAGACCTTGAGTGGACGTGGCTTAATATTACAAACTATCAGCACGCAAACGCGTCGACAGATGGCGGTGTAGTCATACCTCTCTGGATTTTTGGAGCAGGAACTCCATCAAACCAGATTGGTGGGCGATCCAGTGCTAACTGGGATGCTGACTATAATACCATCGATTTGAGACTTGCAAAGCCTTATTACGTGAGTCGTTATCTCGTGTTCAATCCACATTTCGGTATCAGAGGTGCTTGGATTGACCAGCATTTTTCCGTGGATTACGGAGGGATAGCCGGCGGAACTGCCTCTCGTGTTGTTCACCATGCAGATAATAATTTCTGGGGAATTGGAGCACGTTGCGGTGTCGAGACAGATTGGATTCTTGGAAAAGGATGGAAACTGTTTGGTAATGTGGCAAGCTCGATGCTCTTTGGTAAATTCGAAATTGACCAAAGCATGCTCTTGCCAAGTGCGGATGGATTTGATCTAAGATATGATTTCTATCAGAACCAACCAAACTTGGAGATTGCCCTTGGTATTGCTTGGGGTATGCATTTCAATAAGCAAAGAAACCATGTTTCGCTTGCTGCCGCCTATGAGTTTCATGAGTGGTGGGACCAGCTCAACTTGAGAAAATTCTTCTCAGCTGCGAACGGTTATGCAAATGACGTAGTGAGTAGAGGGAACTTTACTCTCAACGGGTTGTCTTTAAAACTCCAATTCGATATCTAAGAGCTACAAACGCTATTGGTATTCAGGGCCTCGCTTTACGGCGAGGCTCTTTCTTTTAGACGCTTGCACACGCGCCAAATCAACGAACCCTGAGTTATGCAAGAGGTATCATACCAATCGTAATTTAAAGAAGGTCAGCTATTCTTGAATCGGCAGCCAAATTCCTAGCTGTTTGGCCCCCCTGATTTACTAAAAATGGGTTTGCACCTACAGCAAGAAGAATTTGTATTTTGGCTAAAGGAATCTTCCCTAGGATATTCCCTTGTCGAGCAAGATACATTAAGGCTGTATTTCCTTCTGCATCCTGCACATCAGGATCAAAGCCATACTGTTTGAGAAAGCGAGCTGTTTGCTCAGATCCAATAGAACTCCACATTTTCATTTGTAATTCTACAGACATCTCCTGAATATTTATGCGTCTTCGGTCTAAAATATATGCAAGGAGATCAGGACGACTATCTTCAACAGCCCGGGAAAAGCCACTGTGCCACATCCCGGCAAAAATATCAGCGTTGTTGTCGACGAATAATTTGAACACTTCAGGATCGACTTTGTACTTGCCCAAGAGGTGTCCCCCTCCCTCGTCCAGCTTATTCAAACACTCAGGCCTAGAAGAGCTCTCAACAAGCAGACGGGCCGCAGCAACACTTGTGCAAATAGTAGTTGTCGATTGTTTAGAAGGAATGGAGCTTGCCAAATACTCAGCCACTGCTTGCCGCTGTGCTTCCTTATAGCTCCTCCAAAGTTCGGTGATAAAAAGAGGAATAGAAACCACGGTTACACCTATAAAAATTTTACCCACCATTCCGATCATCGAACTGGGTGTAAAAAATATAAGCGCTATTGCTGCTATTCCCACTACGTAGACACGAGTCATGAACGCATTAGAATCAACTGTATAGGAATAGTTGTCTTTGCAAACAAGAGGTCTCCAGGGCAACCATGCCATGAAGCCCTTTTCTTGCGGCGATGGTATAGGCTCTTTCTCAAATTCCCTTTCTGCTTGTAGGAGAAGCGATTGTAAAAGGCTGTTTGCGAGCACACGCTGAGAGGCCTTTACACCTTGGTAATTTTGTAAAAGAGGATTTGCTTTTGCATTCAAAGCTGCCACAGAAAGAGGGAAATGTCGTTCCCTTTGGGCCCAATACATTAAGGGAGTATTCCCTTCCATATCTTGTGCATCAATGTTAAATCCATATTGGCAAAGTAGCTCCATCACGTCAACATTTTGCACGTGTTTCCAGATCGCTACCTGATTCCACTCATGTATGTTTGCTGCCTGTACTTTTTTAGATTTTAAGATATGTCTTAAGGTGGCGGAATTAGAGTTTCCTACAGCGCGCATAAACAAATTCACTCCTTCTGCATCGGCTGTAAGAAGAGGGATATCAGCATCCACTAACATTCGAGCCACCTTGGAAAAGCCTTTCCATGAAGAAAGTATTTTGCTAGCCAAGCTCGTCCCTTGGCTATCTAATTTGCTAAGGTTCTCATTTCTGTCTAATAAATATTGAAAAGCTCGAGGACTCGAGCAAAGGCGATCCGTTGCTTTGTCGGATGGTGTTTGGTTCTTGTATTCTTCTGCAGCCCGCCAATCCGCTGCACTACATGCTCTCCAAAGTTCAATCATTCCAGGAACGGAAGATAGTACTGACGAACCAAGGACAGCAAGCGTTTTATATTTCGCAACTAGAAGAGTAACAGCTGGGCAAGCCCAATAGAGTGCAGCCATGGCAATATAGGAGAAGGCAATGCCAGAAATTGCTCTTGTCATAATCAGAGTATCATTCACGGCATATGCATCGGATTGGAGGGCAGGAGAACTTAACAGTGGGAAATACTGTAAAATATTCCATGTTTCGCGCTGTAACAACTGCCCAGCAAAAGTTGTACTTGCCATACATGCCCCTAATGTCAAGTGGTACATAGTAAAATAAAGATTTTATTAAGTCAATGCCAGTCCACACGAAGGGTGTAATTAAAAGTTTTAGGCAGCCCTCGTAAAGCTCGGATTAATAAGACGCCAGTATCGTTCCCAGTCGCCATTTATTCTCGCGCAACGTAAAGCTAACATGCATTCAGCAGTCTCTGGCTTCCCCCAAGCGCCAGGTATTTTCAATCTTTTCTGTACTACGCTTCTGTTTCCACTTTCTATTTCCCCTGATCCGATCGGCAACTCCGCAGCAAGAGCCTCCTTATACTTAAATTGACCCGGTCGATTTTCCATATAACGAAGACATTTTCTCACTGACTCGTCTGTTTTTCCTCCCTGCGCGCAGCCCTTTAATATTCTCATGACCTCCTCAATTCGGCCCTCTTTCATTTCGTTTTGCCGTGCTCTTAACCACTGTTTTGCATCCTGCGTACAACACTTTTCCGATACTCCAGATAGGTATTCACTCAGATGGAAAAAGTCGACTAAATAATTCCCTTTTGTGCCAAATATTCTTTCCACTTGTTCCTGGATCCAAAGAGCTCCATCTCCTAGACAATGTATCTTGGTTTGCTCAACATGTCCTAGCCGTTTTGCACATCGACCCAGTAAATCTCCCGCTCGTTCTGTGGAGCCTAGAGTGGCTAAAAACATCTTCGCCAGAGATTTATGCTCCCGCGCCACGCTCAGTCGCGCCTCTTTCCATCCTGCTTTTCTCCATTTTCTCCTATCTACATTCTCATTCTCCTCAAAAACCACTACAGGAATCATAGCTCCATCCATTTCCCCAATTAGGCAGCGCACATTCTTTGTCCCAGATAAATCAGCATCTTTCTCTTGCATCGCATAACACCCTCTTGCGTGTTGTTTTGTAATGGTTTGCGCTGCGCTTAAAGAAACATTGATTCCATAATGCTCCTTAAGTTTGTTTGTCCACGGTCTGTCTAAATGATACGTCGGCTCCAAAATCAACAATTGCCCGTTCTAATAAAATCGAGTAATCTCTGCAATCAATTTCAGCGGACTGGGTAAAAGGGACTACCAATTTTTGCTCGTGCAAAAAACGCTGTACTACGATTTCTCGTTGTCCAATCGTTGTTTCCCAATGGACTTTTTTTTCCATGCTTTATTGATGTCGGATGTTCTTCAGCCCACTTTGATGTGACTGTTTTATCTCTCTGGATAGCCCATTCTTGTAATGCAGTTGCTCCGATTTTACGCATGTTATTTACGACTAGGATCTCAGCATCATTTGCCTTATCAGCCTTGCCTCCAATATTTTCAACAACATCCAGCATGTGTTCTATATGCTTTTTTAACTCTGGGAATGCTTCCAGCCGTTCTGTAAATGACTTTTCCATAAGTAGCTCCTGATAAATGCTACTTATTCTCTCTGAGATTGCCTGATTCAGGCAATCTCAAACTGATCACCTAAAACTTTTAATTACACCCAGCGTGCCATGACCTCTAGCAGAAATTAATTCCTTGTCGTATACTTTGGCCTTTCAGTTTAGGGGTAAGTATTTATGAAAGAAGCGATTCAAAGTGGAGCTCGGATATATTCCAAGCCAGTACTATTTTTATACGATTTTTTTGTGCTACAGTTTTCTAATTCTTTAGTTTGGAAGTGTCCAAGCAAAAAACTTCTCGATTTATACAACCAACACATCTCAGCGAATCATTTGGATATCGGCGTTGGAACAGGTTATTTTTTGGATAAATGCACCTATCCAAGTAGGCCAAGAATTGCTCTGCTCGATTTGAATCCCAATACTTTGGAGGTAAGTGCGAAGCGTATTTGTCGCTATCAGCCAGAAAAATACCAAGCAGATATTTTAAAGCCTATTTCAGTGAAGCCCCGTTTTTTTGATTCGATTGGGATCAACTACCTGCTTCATTGTCTTCCAGGGGATATTTCGAACAAAGAGATAGTATTCAAAAATGCAAAATCTTTACTCAACAAGAATGGCGTTGTATTTGGATCCACGATTTTGGGTGATACAAGTCAAGCCAACTTTTTAGCCAGAAAACTGTTAGCTATTTATAACACCAAAAAGATCATGTCTAATTCAAAGGATACATTGCAAGATCTAGAGGCAGTTTTAGCCGGAAATTTTAGGGGATATAGCGTGAAGCAAGAGGGGCGTGTTGCTCTTTTCTCTGCTCGAGTTTAAATTAATACCATTTGCGAGAAATAAATTCATAAATTAGGGCTGGGTAACGTGGCAGATTTGAATGGTCGTTTTGCAGCTCATGTTTTTAAACATGAGCAAGAAAGGATCGTTCAAAGATGACATGTTATACGGCCCTAATTTATGAATTTATTTCTCGCAAATGGTATAAGACAACAATCAAAGGAAATTATGAAAGTTTTTTACTCTCCAGTCTTCATCTGGATACTGGCCCTCTCTTCGTTGTGCGCTGAGCAACCTAAAGACCCTTGGAAAGGTGGTGAATATGCTAAGAATTCAGAGTCACAGAAATCTTCTGCTGAAGATTTTATAGCCACTCTCGATTTGCACAATGCTTCCGCTGTTCTTGATGTTGGGTGTGGAGATGGTAAAATCACTGCGGCTATGGCTCGTGCGCTCCCTGATGCTGAAATTGTCGGAGTTGATATTTCTCCTTCTATGATCGACTTTGCTCTTGCGGCCTTTTCAGGTTATCCAAATCTTAAGTTTTCCGTTGAAGATGCAGCACAAGTCAATTTTCAAGAGAAGTTCGACCTTGTTACTTCATTTACTGTTATGCAATGGGTGCTAGAGCAAACCCAGGCATTGGAGCGATTTGAAAAAGCCCTTAAACCAGGCGGTAGGCTTTGCATTCAAATGCCTACAGGCCTTCCAAGTGCAATGGAACAGGCGTTAAACAAAACCATTTCTTCAGAGAAGTGGGCAAAGTATTTTACTCAATTTTCAGCCCCTTGGAAATTTTATCAACCTGAGGAGTATCGTGACTTGCTTGTAAATGCACAATTCTCACCGACTCGATTAGAAATAATCACAAAGCATGAAAAATTCCCCTCAAGAGCAGCATTCCAGGGATTTTTAAGACAATGGTTTCCCTATTTAAGGCCTATTCCTGTTGATTTGAAAGATGTCTTCCTTACAGAGTTGTTAGATCGCTACTTACAAATTCTTCCCGTCGATGAAAAGGGACAAGTTAGTTTCATTGTCACTCGTCTTGAAGTTGAGGCAATAAAATAAGTTTTACTTTAAAAATAATTGAATTACAGAAAGGTGATACGTCGTGAAATTTGTTTTAGTATTTATAACTGCCTTGATTTTTGTAAAAGGCAATATTTTATATTCTAATGAAGAAACTTTGAGTTATTATTATGAAATAGCAAAAGAGAATTGCCACGATATTTCTGCGATCCGTACAGAAATGGATCGAATTAACAATGAAATATTGAAACTTCTTGTAGAGCGAACTGCTTATGTAAAACGGGCAGGTGACTTAAAGTCGCGTACCACTAAGATTGCTGATGATAGACAAAGGGTGGCAGATCAAGAGAGAAAAATTATTGATAAATCGGTTGAGCTAGAACTTCCTACGGAAATTAGTATTCCTGCTTTTAGAGCCATAGTGGAAACTTCTATTCAATTTCAGCAGGGATACATTGATCAATTACCGTTTCAACAACCAATTTCACATTAAATTTTTGTACGCGTTCACGGGGTAGGGGGGGCCGCCTGATAGTCATCCAAAGATGGGCGGCGCAGGCCCTTTTTGAAGACGAGCCTAAAACATCCCAGTCAGATACTCAAAGACATTTTCAGCTTGCTGCCTAAGAGTGCAAACCACCGTCATGACTCGATTGATATTAGACATCTTCCCACGAAGATATAGTCGCTTAAAATTTTATCCGAAGGACACGAGAAAACTCGGTCCTTTACTAGATTCCCCAGTTGAGGCTAGCCCCAGCATAAGGGGCCCCCTGTACATTGGTATAAAGAGATTGATGTCCCGATTGGTCTTTTAGATAAAAACTACCGCCGAAATTGTAGCCTACAAAAATCTCCCAGTCTAAATGAAGAAATTTTTCATACGAGAGGTTGAATTCTGTTCCCATTGTAGAATAGTTAAAGATGGAGCGTGGGGAGAGTTCATATTTCCCGACGCGGAAGCGCTCTCTAAGAGGTCGTCCCTGGAGCGAAAGCCTCCACCTGTCGCTGAATTTGTATGCGATCGAGTAGTTCATGGGAAAAATGGTTTGGAATTTCCAGTGCGCATTCGGCGTGTAGTCGATCCCGATGATCGGATACACCTCCTGGCCTTCAAAGCCCGTGTAGCCAAAGGCGCCTATGTGGTAGTGCCACTGAGGATGAAGTTCATGGGTTCCCCATACTAGCATAGAGAATAGCCCATACGTTTTAGGTTTTGCAAAATGCTTGGCATCAATGCTGTAATCTACCCTCGCAATCCAGCGCCAAGTGTCGAGACCTGTAGAGAGAAAGGTCAATGCAAACTGCATATACTGGAAGCGCGTTTCGCTAAAACGGGGGTTTCGGTTCCAGTTCATTTCAAACGTTGTGTATTCAATGCGGGGCAGAAAAAAATTACACTGACTGATGGGAATAAAGGTATAGAAAAAAGCGTTGGCCTTATTAAAAGTAAGGCTTCCATCATTAGGGCCATGTTTTCTTTCCACAGTGGTTTGAGCCAGGCCAAGGTAATTGCCGCCCACGTGAATGGGATGATAATCCCAGATTGATTGTTTTGGTTCTTCATGAGGTTCTTGTGCGGAGAGTAAAATCACAGAAAAAATAACAAGTTTCAGACCGTGCGTGACATATCTCATGAGCTCCTTCGGACAAATCCCAACATCCGATCATACTCAATGATTTTTTCTTTTTCACTAAGTTTTATGATTCTTGCAATCGCTATGTGGCTGGTCTCTTCTTTTTGAATGAGGAAATGGTCTTTTGCGCATTTTGCGACTTGGACGAAATGCGTAACGCAGATGAGCTGCCTTTTTTCTCCGAGTTTTTTTAGCTTTTCTCCGAGGATGGAAGCCGTCTGTCCCCCCACATTACTGTCAATTTCATCAAAAACAAGCGTCGATTGTTCATTGAGGCAAAGAGTTTTTACCCCCAAAAGAAGTCTTGAAAGTTCTCCGCCGCTTGCGCACTCCGAAAGGGGAAGTATGGGATGGCCTAGATTGGCCCTGAAAAGAAACTCCACATCGTGGATGTTTTCTCCCACTCTGACTGCAAAATGTGCATGTGGAAGATTGAGTTCCTTCATCTCGCGCAAGATGGAGTCTGCAAAAGGCTTGGCTGCTTGTTGTCTTTTTTCACACAGTTCTTTTCGTAGCGCTTGGTTCTGGTCTTGCAGGCGCTTTAGCTCTTCTTGTTTCCTTTGGATCTCGTCACTGAGGCTGCGGAGCTTTTCTATTTTTTGGAACAGCCGTTCTTTTTCCTGCCTGATTTCTGGCCCGAGTCGTTTTTTCAACAATTCAATTTTTGCAAGCCGTTTTTCAACCGCTTCGAGCTTCCTCGGATCAGCCTCCACGATTGCAGCGTAGCTCTTTGTCCATCTAGCGACTTCCTCGAGTTCTAAAAGAGCGCTTTTCATCGCCTTACTCATGGGCTGTATATTGCTGTCGTACTTAGATGCCCCCTCCAATTGATACTGCGCTTTTTTGAGAGCGGAAAGCGTTTCAAAAGACTGACTTAGCAAGTGGATTTTGCCGGCGAGCTCTTGGGCATGAGAGAGAAGGTTGAGATCGTTCACTAAAGCCTCTTCTTCCCCTTCTTGGATATTGACCTCCTCAATAAGAGCCAGATCTTTTTGAGCCCATTCTAACTCCCTTTCCCTGGGGATATTTTCTAAGCGTTTTAGCTCGTCTTGGAGAGCATGTTCTTGAAGGAGCGACTGTTCAATCATGGTACGAAAAGGGGCGAATTTTCCAAAACTGTCTAGCATCTCTGATTGGTTAGCAACGAGATCATACGAGCTATTTTGATCGACGATCTCGATGCGAGAAAAGTCTTTGAGTTCTTTTAAAGTGACCTGAGCATCATCAATGAAACACCGGTTTTTCCCATTTCGATAGATTTCTCTTCGGATCTGAGTGCCGTCTTCCATGAGGGTCTCGATGATCGCGAGCTCTCTTTCCGCTCGGATCATATGGGTATCTGCCCGACCGCCGGCAATGAGCCAAATGGCTGTGAGAACAAGGGACTTTCCTGAGCCTGTTTCTCCCGTAATAATGTTCAGGTTAGGTCCGAAAGCAATCTCCGCTTTTTCAATGAGGACTAGGTTTTGAATTTTTAAGGAAATCAAAGTTCCGCCATTGTTTTAAAGTGCGTTTTTGCCACCTTATCTAATCCTTCTTTTCCCCATTGGCTGACCAGTTTTTTTGCAGCGGCAATGACCGGAGGGCCTGCCCCTTTAGGAAGTTCCATGCCAATCTCTTCACTGAGGACTTTAAGTCCATCCAAAAAGGCGCTTCGGGCAATAATGGAGGCTCCAGCAACGACTAAATCTTCTTCAGCGCGTACTTTTTGCTGAAAGGCTAGCTCTATTTTTTTCTGCTTTAGCGCTGACTCCATTACATAGTCTTTTGCAAACTGATCCAAGAGCGCTTTTTTACATCCCGTTTTTGTAGCCAGGTCCCCGAGCGCCGAAGCGTGCGCCCAGCCGAGAAGCCGGTTCAAATTTTTAAACTTTCCATAAAGTTCATTGTATTTTTTGGGAAATAGTCGAATCGTCGTATAGGGGAATTCACTACGGAGCTTTTTTGCCAGTTTGGTAATGGAGCTGTCGCTCATCCGCTTGCTATCCTTGACCCCCAGTTTGAGAAGGGTTGTAATCCCGCTTGCATCTGCATACATGGCCGCTACGCAGAGGGGACCAAAAAAATCTCCTTTGCCAGCTTCGTCCATGCCAATATGGGGTTCCAGGTCCAGGTGCGCTTCAGGGTGACTATACTGAAAGGACTGAAGAATCTCAGGTTCGAGGTAAAATTCGATGAATTCCTTCATCTCTTTTCCCTGGACGATCAAGCTACCTGATTCATACAGCGTGCAGGTAACCCCTTTTTTTTTGGCAGAGAAAGCTGTATACGGTGGGCGAGAAATAGCAAACCCCTGACTCTCCAAATCTTTTTGCAATTTGGGGGCGAACTGTAAGTCTATTTTTGCGGTAAACGTCATAACCCCCATTTTAACTCGACTTTGTACATTTTTTGAACTCATCTGTCGAGAGATGCTGCACCCAGCATAATAAATTTTCTCGGAAGGGTAAAATATACACTTCCTGTGAAATTTCTTAAGCTGGATTTTGCCTCTCTCGGCAGCTTCGTCCAAAAAATGTACAAAGTCGAGTTTAAGACATTTGACGGAATTCTACAAGCTGGTATGCTCCCTCTATTACGGAGTATAAACTTATGTCTGAGGGTTTAAAGAACATGGGTAAGGCGTTTCGCTCAAAACGCGAAGAGATGAACCTTACACTAAAAGAGGTGGAAAATGCCACTTCGATTCGCATCGTCTATTTGCAGGCGATTGAAGAGGGAAGAGTGGATCAGTTTCTCTCCAACGCTTATGCGCTTGGTTTCATTCGCCAGTACAGCGCTTTTTTGGGGTATGAACACGATAGACTTTCAAAAGATTTTCCCGATGCTTTGAAATTTCCTAGCGAAAAACAAGATTTTGCCTACGGCATTGGAACGCTTGAAATGAGAGGAGCTCCTCATGGGGGCGTGCGCTGGCTTCCCAATTTGCTTTGGGGGATCGCCGCGGTGCTCATTGCAATTTGCGCTTGGTATTTTGCAAAATTTGTTGGAGTTTTTTAAGAAAGGCGATAGTCTGAACGATGATGGAGCAGCTTGGCGACTATATCCTATCTAAAAAATTAGGCCAAGGTCCATTTGGCGATGTATTTCTTGCTGAACATAGATTTATTAGACGTTTTTTTGCCCTGAAAGTTCTCCCGAGGGAAATCTGCGAAAATCCGATGTTCATGCGGAAACTGGAAGCAGAAGTGGGGGAGATAGCAGCTCTTGATCATCCAAACATTGCAAAAATTCATACGGTTTCTTCTCATAGCGACGGTCTTTTTTTTATCGTGATGGATCCTCATGTGGATTCTCTTAACGAGACTATGCATCTCGAGAGGTATTTGGAGCTAAAAGGGAAAGGGCTTACGGAAGAAGATTGGATCTATCTTCTACATCAAGTCGCCTCCGCCTTGGATTATGCGCATGAAGCCGGTTTGATGCATGGGGGGCTTAAACTTACGAATCTTCTTGTGGCTCCATCAGAGCAAGGAGTTAAGCTCCTTATCACTGATTTTGGCCTTTCGAGGCTTATTGGGGAAAGGGTGTGTTTTCGGCGGCTTTGTGAAAAAATAGCTGAAGGGTTCCCACACCCAACATTCACGCATGCTTATGCATTCTTGGCGCCTGAGCAAAAAAGATTGGATGTAGAACTGACCCCTGCAATAGATGTCTACGCTTTTGGTGTTTTGGCTTACTATTTTCTTTTTAGAAAGATGCCAGAAGGGTGTTTTGATTTGCCATCAAAGTGCAATGTCAACGTTACAAAGAATTGGGATTTTCTCATCAATCGTTGTCTTCAACCCAATCCTAATGTGCGTCCGCAAGGTCTTATTCAGGCGATGAGGGAGTATCTGGATGCGCCCAAGAATATTTTGCAGGAAGTTCTCCACCTATCTGAAATCGAGCCGAAAGTGGAGCATGTCCAGCAAATGGCGCTTGATCTTGAGGAAGCGGGAGTTCTTTCTGAGGACTTAAAGCCTGTATTGCGAAGGCAAGAGATTGAACGGCCCCAATATGAACCGGATCCGGGCGCTGTTTTTCAAAGGGAGCTTCAGGTAACGCACTACACTCCTAAAACGGTAGAAACGGCTGAAATAGAACCTCTTTTAACCGAGATGGTCGTGGTGCCTGGGGGAACCTATCTGAGAGGGAGCGCGGAGGGAGCGCGCGATGAAATGCCCAGACATTCTGTCAAGCTACGAAGCTTTGCTCTCGATATCCATCCTGTAACTAACGAGCAGTTTGTCCGTTTCCTAGAGGCGATGGGAGGAGAAAAAGACCATAATAACAATGATATTATCCGCTTAAGAGACTCTCGCATTAAGAGGTCTGGGGGCAAACTCACGATTGAGTCGGGCTACGCCAAGCATCCTGTTGTGGGTGTTACTTGGTATGGCGCTGTTGCTTATGCGAAGTGGATCGGCAAACGCCTTCCAACGGAAGTCGAGTGGGAGGCGGCCTGTTCAGTGGGGAAAGAGGGTATTTATCCCACGGGTTCTGACATTGAGCGTTCCCAGGCGAATTTTTTCAGCTCTGACACCACCGCAGTCATGAGCTATCCCCCTAATCTCTTGGGGCTTTATGATATGGTGGGCAACGTTTACGAATGGTGCCAAGATTGGTATGCTTATAACTATTATGACACCTCCGTTGTGGAACCTAACTATCCCATGGGTCCTCCGCAAGGGGTTTATCGAGTTCTTCGAGGGGGATGCTGGAAAAGTTTAAAAGAAGATTTGCGTTCTTCCCATCGTCATCGCAATAACCCAGGTGCGGTGAATAGCACCTATGGGTTTCGCTGTGCTACAGATGTGTCCTGACAAAAGAAGCCCAAGTTGAGCTAAAGAGTGTCTATAAAATAAGGGCTGGTATATCTTGGATCTCTTGCATAACGCAGGTTCAGAAAAGTCTATGAAATTGTTGCTTTCTAAGCCTAGGGGTTTTTGTGCGGGGGTAGAAAGAGCGATTGACACGGTAAAAAAAGCCCTTGTGCTCTGGGGATCGCCCATCTATGTCAAGCATGAAATTGTGCATAATACTCACGTAGTCACTGAGCTTCAGGGGATGGGGGCTATCTTTATCGAGGATCTTGAAGATGTTCCTGAAGGGGCAAGGGTCATCTATTCGGCACATGGCATTCCTCCGCAGGTACGGTGGCAGGCCAAGAGAAGAAATTTGATTGAGATTGATGCGACTTGCGGTCTTGTAACAAAAGTGCATTCTGCTGCCAAACGGTACGCCATGAAGGGGTATCACATTATTTTAATTGGTCACCGAAAGCATGTAGAGACGATCGGAACAGCAGGGGAGGCTCCTGATGTTACCAGCATTGTGGAAACTGTGGAAGAGGTGAGAAGTCTTGCTTTTTCTCAAGATCAAAAGCTCGCTTATTTGACCCAAACCACTTTAAGTCTAGATGATGTTAGGGAAATCACAGAAGCATTGTTGGAGCGCTATCCCAATATTGAGACTCTTCCTACCTCTTCTATTTGCTATGCGACGACCAATCGGCAAATGGCTCTTCGGCAAATTACGGAAGAGGCGGATTTGGTTCTTGTCGTTGGAGATCCCCTTAGCTCTAACTCCAATCGCCTCCGCGAAGTGGCTGAAAGAAGGGGAAAGGCCGCCTACCTCATCCACGAGAAAGGACAGATTCAGATAGGCTGGCTGCAGGGTGTGGAAGTGATCGCGATGACAGCCGGGGCGTCAACACCTGAAAGTATTGTTCAATCCTGCATTGGCAGACTGAAAGAACTGGGACTTCAACAAGTAGAGGAAGTCACGTTTACTCAAGAGGACGTCTTTTTTCAATTGCCAAAGCAGGTATTCTCTTCATGAGCACAGTGTTTTGTTACGGCTGCAACTCTATCGGAGGACACAACGGCATCCTCAGCTGATTGATCAAGATTTGCCGGATCCGATTCCCGAAGTCCAAGGGGTTTTCTATTTCTGGGTGCGGCGCATTCAAAGTCAATTTGTTGCGCCCTCCTACCCCAAGCCTTATGACAAGGTGCTCTTGGGGGAGCTGGCGCAGAATGTTCGCCGCTAGGGTCTCGGCTCTTCTCGCCACCTGATCGTTATCTAGCAGCTCAATTACCAGATCTCCAGGCCTATCGGGCGGTGGTAGCGGTAGCGGATCTACTGGACGATTAGGGTAAACATACATGTGAGTAATAGGTCCTTCCATAGAAAATCACCTTTTTATTTGGGCAAACATTCTACAATATACATCTCTTTATACACAAACAACTGGAAGCATTGACTTTTCGTGCCCGAGCCAGTCCTGCGTGTGTACCCGATTTTTTAGCTTAAGATCTGCGGCTCTGGGCCTTTATACCAATCGCAACAAATAAATTCATATTTAAGTAGCATGAAAGCTGCCGACGAAGGAGGTAGGTGAACATCTACGGATGTCATTATGCAACAATCTCATTGCTATAAATTCTTTATTTTTCATATTCTCACGGTCTTGCAAGAGGATTGTCAATGGAAATCGAGTATGTCGTTATCTGGATGGTTCGCTTAGGGCTACTTATTTTATCCACCTTCTTACTTCCTCGCCAATTGATGCAGGCCAAAGTTGCCTGGGATAACCGGAACAAAAAACAATTTAATAGAGCAGTTTCCTATGTCTGGGGGGCTATTCTTTTTGGTTTGATAGCAATTCAGAACTTGAAAGGGTAAAATGAGATTGTTTAAAACATTATTAATGTTGTTTCCATTATTTGCTTTTTCATTTCCTATTGATGAATATTTTGCGGAAACTTTATCTCACAAAATCCAGTATAGGGATTTTCAGGGAGGACTCGCAATTATTGAAGCTTGGGAGCAAATGCATCCTGATTTAGGCAATAGAGTTTTAGCTATGAAAGCATCCATTTACCTTTCTCAGGGAGACCTTGAAAAGGGGGGATATTACATGAGCCATTTCATTAATTGTCTCTCTGAAATGGAAAAAAATGAGCCCCTGATGGCTTTTGTGATTAATAGCTATCATAAAGGGGTTCTCTGTACAATTTTTTCATTTATTGAAAATCAAGCGACTGCAAATCTATGTGGCGTTGAGCAGCCTCCGGGAGTTAAAGTTAGATTTTGGCTTGGCCTGGGACAAATTTTAGCAGGGCTTGCATTAATGCCATTTAATCCGCCCGCTGGCATAACGTTAATTGGGGTAGGAGCTCCTATGCTAATAGACGCTAGCTGCGATGCTCTTGATAACAAGGCAGAATGTGAAAGAAATCTCCGAGAAAGGCAAAACATGAACGGAGAAGTTCAAAAAAATTCCAATTTTCTCCCAAATCGACGCAGGGTGTATGTAGTAGAAGCGATATAGTTAAATGGGCCTCTTGCATAATTCAGGTTACGCAAGATCTATTTGCGAGGGAAAAAGACGATGTCTTTTTTCCATTGCCAAAACAGGTTAAGTCTAATACCTTGAGGGCATGAGTAGTCCGCCGAAAGAGCAGGTCGTCCACTTAGAAAAAAAGAGCTTAAAACGCTCGCTTGGCGCTCTTGAGCTATTTGCTATCGGCTATGGAGATGTGGGTTCTTCGATCTACTACGCTCTTGGACTCACTGCGCTTTATGCACTAGGCGCGACCCCTATCGCTTTGGCAATTGCTGGTTTTGTCTTTATTTGTACGGCGCTTACCTATGCAGAGATGGCTACCACGTTTCCTGAACCCGGGGGCTCTGCAACATTTTCCCGCTATGCCTTTAATGATCTGATCTCTTTTATTGCTGGGTGGGGACTGCTTTTGGACTACATTGTGACCATTGCGATCTCTTCGTTTGCCGTTCCCCCTTACATCAAGCACTTGATCCCCTTTCCCAGCACGGTAGAAGTGCAGATTTCTGCTTCTATAGGAATTGTCATCGGTCTTTATTTCCTCAACGTTTTTGGGGTCAAACATTCGGGTAGATTCAGTCTGATTTTAGCGATCGTTACGATCGTTTCCCAGGTGTTTATCATTGTGGTATCTCTTTTTTTATTGCTGAATTTACCCCATATCATCAGCCAGCTAAGGATTGGCGTATCAGGCGCCTCTTGGTCTCCTTCATGGGGAGAGTTTTTAAAGGGCACTGCCATGGCGATGGTCGCCTATACGGGCATTGAATCCATCGCACAGCTGGCTGCGGAGACAAAAAAACCTTCTATTGCCATTCCAAAGGCCATTCGATGGACCATGTGGACATTGGTCAGTCTTTATTTTTTTATCTCTGTTGTCGGCCTTTCTGTCTTAAGTGCAAAAGAGCTGGGAACAAAATATATTGACGATCCTATTGCTGGTATTGTCGCCGCGCTTCCCTTCGGAGGGCACTGGCTGGCCCCTTGGTTTGGACTAATCGGGGGAGTGATCTTGGTCATTGCGGCCAATGCTGGGATTATCGGCGCCTCTAGGCTCACTTTTTCAATGGGAGAATACTACCAAGTCCCCCATTTTTTCTATCGGCTCCACCAAAAATTTAGAACGCCCTATTTATCTTTAGCGGTATTTGCCGGCCTTGCCTGCGTAATCATTCTTCTAAGCCGCGGCCGCATGCTGTTTCTAGCAGATCTTTATAACTTTGGAGCGCAAATCGCTTTTTTCACGGCCCATTTATCCCTATTGGTTTTAAGGTTTAAGCAACCTGCAATTCGAAGGCCCTTTAAGGCTCCATTCAACATCCCATTAGGCAAGGGAAGGTCTTGGCCTTTAACGGCAGTCATCGGGCTATTTTCTACCCTTGCTGTTTGGCTTATTGTAGTTTTCACAAAGCCCGATGGGAGAAATTTGGGGTTGCTTTGGATTGTTGCCGGAGTGATCATGTATATCCTCTATCGCAGAAAGAAAAACATTCCGGCAACTGCTCAACTTTCCATCCAAACAATCAAAATTCCTGAATATCACCCAATGAAGGTCAAACATATTTTGGTGACCACTCGCATGCTGGGCAACACAGAATCGATCCAGACCGCCTGTCAGCTTGCTAGAGCCTACAGCGCAAAAGTGACCGCTGTCTATGTTTTGGCGATTCCCTCATCCCTTCCGATGCACGCGCCCATGGAAAGAAGAGAGGAAGTGGGGGAAGCTGCCTTAAAAAGAGCGGAGGCTGTAGCCAGGGAATATCACCTCACGATCGACCTCAAGTTGATCCGCGCGCGAACTATAGAAGGGGCTCTTTTAGATCTTGTTGCCAATGGAGAGTATGATCTCATTGTGGTAGGAGCTAAGAAAGAAGAAATGAGAGAAAAAGACTCGTATGCCGTTCAGATTGAACGGTTGCTCAAAAGTGCTCCTTGTAGAGTGCTATTTTGCAAGTCTTGAAGCAACTGAGCTTTCCCCTGGTCCATCATCAAAATTCGATCGGATAGATATCGAATGATGGTCAGATCATGGGCGATAAATAAGATGGTAAGCCCCAGACGCATTTGCAGTTCTTTTAATAAATTGATGATCTGCGCGCGGATCGATACGTCGAGCGCTGAAATGGGTTCATCGCAGATGAGGATGTCTGGGCTTAGAGCGAGGGCTCTTGCAATGCCAATGCGCTGTCTTTGCCCGCCACTAAATTCATGGGGATAGCGCCTTTTTGCATCCAAAGGAAGTTTGACTAATTCCAAGAGTTCATCAACGCGAGAAGGCAGCCCGTGGATTGTTGTCGGCTCGTTCAGGATCGATTCGACGCGCATGCGGGGATTCAGAGAGGAAAAAGGATCTTGAAAAATCATCTGTATTCTCAAAGGCAAAAGTCCCGTTTTTTTTCTCCCCTCAAAAAAAATTTCTCCCGATGAAGGAGGGATTAAGCCTACAATCATTTTTCCTAAAGTTGATTTTCCTGAACCGGAAGACCCGACAAGGCCTAGCGTCTCTCCCTTGAAGATCGAAAAGCTCACATGATCTACAGCTATAGTGAGTCTTTTTTTAGCTAGCTTATAGATTTTGGACACTTGTTTTAGCTCAATCACGATGGACTCCTTATACGCCAGCAGGCAACCGGTCCGGACGGCTCTTCATTACACTTGATCGCCCTATATGGGCAACGTTCCTTAAAGGAACAGCCTTCCGGGATCGTTTTTAGATCTGGTGGGGAGCCATCAATGGAAGCGAGCGGCTTAAGTTTTTCTTGATTGAACTCTGGCAAAGAGTGAAGAAGTAGTTCTGTGTAAGGATGTTGGGGATGTTGCAGGACCTCCTCAATGGATCCTTGTTCGACGATTTTTCCAGCATACATCACAAGCACCCGTTCACAGCTTTGACGGATGACCCCAAAATCATGGCTGATCAAAAGCACGCTCATTTGCAAACGCTTTTGTAGTTGTTGGATGAGCCCAAGGACTTGGAGCTGCGTCGCCCCATCTAATGCAGTGGTGAGTTCATCTGCAATGAGTAAGGAAGGGTTGCAGGCGAGCGCAATGGCTATGAGTGCTCTTTGTCTCATTCCACCGCTAAATTCATGAGGGTATTGATGAACTCTTAGTTCAGGTTCAGCAATTCCCACAAGGCGTAGAAGTTCAATCGCCTTTTCTTTAGCCTCTTTATGACTGGCTAACCGATGGTAGATCAGCCCTTCTCCGATTTGCCTGCCGATTTTCATTGTGGGATTGAGGGAAGTCATCGGATCTTGAAACACCATCCCAATTTCCTTCAAAGAAGAAGTGATGGGGATCCCCCGAAAGAGGAGGCGGCCTGAGACGGATCCTGGACTTAATTGCTTAATCGCCTGGGCTACCGCAGTTTTACCAGAACCAGACTCACCGACGATGCCGACAGATTCCCCCTCTTGAATGTGAAAGGTCACTCCACGAACAGCATAGAGAGGTCTCCCTTCTATGCTAAACGTGACGTGAAGATTCTCAACTTCTAAAAGAGGCATTTATTTCATAGAGGCATAGCTAAAATCAATGGCACCTACCGAATCAAACGTATAGCCCTGCAGTTTCGGATGATGGGCGAATAGAAAACGGTCGCAGGTGATGGGAATAAAGGGCATCTGCTCGATGAGGATATCCTCTGCCTCAGAAAGAAGATGCATCCTGTGATCCATATCCAATGCATGCGAAGCTTCCCCAATCTTTTGCTGATAAAGGGGGAAAGTCCATTGAGGGAAGTTCGACGAGTTTAGATGAGCCATTCTTTCCATGATCTCTAAGGGATCGTGATAAAAGGAAGCTTCGAATGCACCGCTAATCTCAAAGCGGCCGTTTCCAAGGTTTGTTCTCAAAACGTTCCATTCTTGCGGTTCCAAACGAATCTTAATCCCTAGGGTAGAACTCCATGCTTCTTGTAGATACTCGGCCAGCTGTTTGCGATTCGCCTGCTGAGAATAGGCAATCATAAGAGGAGGGAGTTCCTCTTTTGTTATGCCGAGCTCCTTCAGGCCGAGAGCCAATTGATGTTTGGCTTCTTCAAGATCTTCTTTGAGAAGGCCATGGGACTGAAGAGGGAGAAGGGAAAGAGGGAGCGGCTTATCTAAGGGATTGCTTCCTATGAATACGCTGTTGGAAATGGTTTCTCGGCTGATCGCCAAACTCAACGCTTTTCGAATAGCTGGAATGGAAAGCGCTTTGTGCTTTGTATTTAGAAATACCCAGAAAACTCTTTCAATAGGACGAGAGATGATCTCGTTTTTTGCTTTGAGGTGATCGATTTGTTCAGTAGAAAGAGGACACAGCGGAACGCCAATCCAGTCCAGCTGCTTTTGCTCATAAAGAGCCATTGCAGTTTCTGGCTCCTGCACCATCATGATGTCGATACGGGGAAGCCCTACTTTGTCTTTGTTCCAAAAGTGCGGGTTTGGTTTTAAGCTTAAACGGGCATTACGCTCCCAGCTGTCAATCATAAACGGACCATTGAAGTGTTTCATATTGCGATCTCGCGGATTTTGCAAAGGAGCACAAACGGGCTGGGCCAGAAGTTCAAGAAAATGGGGTGAAGGGCGGGAGAGCTCAATGATCAGCGTATGATCATTTGGCGCTCTAACACCGAGCTCACTGAGCGCTTTTTCCCCTTTTTTTACTTCCACAGAGTGTCGAATCATATAAAGAAGATCAGGTCTCGGCGCAGGAGATTTTGGATCTAATGCTTCTTTAAAGGACAGCTCAAACTGCTGTGCTGTAACGGGAGTTCCATCGGACCAGTGATTTTCACGGAGTTGAAACTGATATCTTAACCCGTCAGGGGAGACATCCACAGATTTTGCGCCAGCAAGAGCTGGTTTGCCACTGCTATCAATCCTAGTAAGCCCTTCAAAAAGAACTTTTCCAATCGAGATCCCTCGAAGGTAAATCATGAGGTCATGAGGGTGAAGCGTGGTAAGATCGCCTTCTTGAAAGTCAATTTTTAAAGAGCTTTTCATAAATTCCTCTTTTTGGTTTTTGCTGCAGGCGCAGTTTAAAATTAAAATTCCAAAAAGTATAACACACTTGATGTTTTTTATAAATCGCATATCTCCCCTCTTGTAAACTTAGGAGCTGTCTATAAATACAATGAACCTGAATATTAATATTTGGTAGATTCGGCATAGTGAAATGGTTCATTTTATTTCTAGACAGCTCCCAAGGTGGTTTTGAAATGGAACGAGTCCCTGGCTAAAATCTATACATCCTTCTGAATCGAAAAAAGGTCTATCGAGCCTTGGATGTACAGCATAGAGATGAACGTAATCAAATAGAGGAGCAAAAGGCACGCTTTCATGTAGGATATTGAGCGCTTGTATCTTTAACTCTTCTTTTTTAAAGAGATCATTTTCCCGTTTTGCAGAATCAATCATCTGCCTATAAACAAGGTGAGTCCACTGAGAATAATTGTAGGAGCTTAGTCCCTCAAGTTTTTCTAAATACTCCGTGGAATATTCATTCAAAGTATCGATAATGGTTGGGCACATTTCGAATCTTCTCTTTTCAAGATGGCTCCTAAATTGATTCCACTTTTGTTTTTCAAGACGCACTTGAATGCCAAAGGTTTGTTCCCACGTTTGTTTTAAATAGGCGGCGAGTTCATCTCTTCTGGTCTGATGCGAATAGGTAAAAATTAAGGTAGGGAATGTTTTTCGGGTCAGTCGTAATTCTTTTAAGCCTTGTTCAAAAAAGGTCTGGGCTAAACCCTTTGTATAGTCCTTCGGGATGGTGGGAAGACTGTAGGGGAAAATCGATTCGCAGATTTCATTACGATCAATGCTCAAACTCAGGGCTTGCCGTATGGCGAGGGTCGATAAAATAGGATGGGTGGTGTTAAAAAGAATACAAAATCTTCTATGGAAAAGGCGTTTTTTTAAAAGGTTTTCCTTTTCTAGTTCTTTGGCTTGTTCTGCAGAAAGGATGGTCAAAGGATCTCCCACCCAGTCGGCTTTTCCTTGTTTAAAAAGAGCGTAGATTTCATGATTTCCATCGATGTATTCTACTTCAATTCGCTCAAAATGCGAGCTATTCCAGTGGTATGGATTTTTGCAAAGCGTCAGATTGGTTTTTGTGTCTTCTAAAACAAGATAAGGTCCATTGAACCACTTTGGTTCCCGTACTTGTCCGAAGAGCGGGAAGAAAAAGGGTTGTGAGAGTTTGTGTAAAAATTCTGGGTCTGGCTTTTCAAGCTCTATTTGCAAGGTTTCCTGGTCTAGTACTTTGATTCCTACCTCGTCAAAACCGCACTGAGTATTCCGGTAACGTCTTGCATTTTTAATGGTAAAGAGCTTTTCCGGGTGGCATACGTTGTCCTCGAGTGCCCATTTCCAACTGTCTGCATAATCGACGGAAGTGACCTTCTCTCCATTAGACCAGGAGGCTTTTCTTAATGTAAACACATAGGTTAAAAGATCCTGAGACACCGTAAAGTTCGCTGCGCCCGCAAGATCGGGGTCTCCCGCTTGATCCAGCCGAGTCAGTCCTTCAAAGAGCAGTTTACTAATCAATCTGCAACGCATATCGCTAGAGGAGTGGTGGGGATTGAGGGAGGGTGGAGCACCTTCTTGAAAAATGAGTCTGAGGGTGTCTTTTTCAGTACAGTTTGCTTGGATCAGATTTTGAAGTTTGTCTGCAACTTGTCCTGAAAAGCATTCGTAGTGGAAGTTGCCGATGGTCAGTTGTGCATAAGCTGTCAAGGCGTCTTGTGCTTGGCTAATTCTTAAAAAGTTGATCTTGTTCTCTGTTTTGACCAGTGTGAAGAGGCCCGATGGAGTTGTCGCTGTTGCATAAGCATTTGCATTTCGGATCAAGTCGGAAAAAATCATAAATAGCTCTTCTATGTCTTGTAGAGATAAGGAGAGCCATCTTTCAAAGGGGTGTAAGGCATAAAATACTTTTTCTGCAAAAAGGTCAAAGTAAGGAATTTTCGAAGACAGTTGCAAGCGAACCATTTCAAAGTGATCTTGCTGCTTTTCGAAAAGACCTCCGTTATAATCTCTAAAAGGGCCGATGATTGCCTCCAGATGTTTGATCAAAAACCTTCTTGCATAAAGAAGGTTAATCGAGTCGCAGACATCAAAGATTTGGGCATCCATTTTAATGGAAAAGGCGTCGATTTCTATGGAAAAAGGGGTGTGGATTACATAGTGGGCATAGCGGAAAAAATAAAGGGATTCGGGAAGATTTGTCAACTGTAACGATGCAGCAGATTGCGGACGTACGAGATGGATTAAAAATTCCAGGGAGTTGGCGGTTTGTTCTTGAAAATGGATGGAAAGGTGGGGGATATCCTGTCTATGGCTCATTTCTCGGACAAGAAGCTGAATTTGTCTGTGGGACTCTTCCTTATTATAGGGCCAAAAGACAGCAGGAGTGAGAGGAGAGCTTGCTAACATTTGTTCATTGGCGATTTTTTCAATATGCGATAGCTCTTTGGTGGAAAGTTCTTTGCCTCGGAGCTTATCTACTTCAAAATAGGTGTAAGAGTAGGGAAGGTTTGGCGATACCCAGCTATAAAACGAATGGGACAGTTCTGAAATACCCGGCATTAACGCATCGAGGCAATTCAGGGCGCGTTCCTTAATGTGCGTGAAGGAAGAGGAGTAGGCGAGACTTACGCAAATTCGCGAAGGCCCCCGAAATAGCTTGAGGATCAAATGTTTTTGCGTTCCATTTTCCCGAATGGCCCTGTCCATTTTTTTTTGCATGAAAAACTGAAAGCACAAAATGGTTTTTAAATGCAATTGGGTCCGATGTGCCAAAAAGTCTTTAGGAGAATTTACGATCAGTAGTTCAAAACTGTAATAGAGCAGCCTGCTGAACAAGCTGGGAAAACGAAAAGCAGCTTTCAAAACTTCTTCTCTGAGGGTAAATCTTTCCTTATGATCCAGGAAAAGGGGATCGGGGAGCATGGGACGATCTTGTTCTTCGAGAAGCATTGTTAGCCTTATGCAAAGATCATTCAAAGAATTTACAGATTGTAACATAAACTTTTAGAAAAAGGTAGAGAAAAGTGAATTCGTTAACAATCTCTTAGACAAGACGTAGACAAGCTCTAGTCGTGTAAGCATGAATGGTTGTCAAGCTCAACATTAAACAGCTTTTGAGGGCGTTAACCCCAGAGCAAAAGCTCTGTAAACAAGAAGAAGTGTGACGTCTAAAGATCCTTTGAACGGCGTCTTGAAATTCAGGCGAAATATGCACACAGCATGTGTTAGATAGAAAATTTTTTGCTTTTACCTGTGCTTGCTGTATTTTATCTTGCACCTGAGTGTACGCAATGTTTTGGATATGCTCAGCTGCTTGTTGTTCACCTCTTATTGTGATCGATTCAATTAGATGGTTACCAATGGAATCTGAATGTAAAGGCTCAATAGAAACCTCGGGGACCAAGTGGCAGCCCATTCCATGGATGCCATTCCATGGGCAGGAACTAGGGATATTGGGTACATCAGGGAGTGAAGGGGAAAATAAAGCTGAAGAAGGGGGCTTTTCCTCTGGCTTTGAAGATGCAGTAATGAGACAGGGTAAAATCTTTTGCCCTGCTTTCAGACCAGTGGAAAGAAACCCGCTCCAAATAGCTACCAGAATGGCCTTGCTTCGCGTGAATCCAGCTATTTCCTTATGTACAACAACCCAAGCTTTCTCTTCTTGTATATTTTCCGTTTGTTCAGCAAAATTGCTGTGCTGCTCATCTAAATCAAAAATCAATTCTTTAGATACCGGAATTTTATGAACATATGTTTTCAATTTTTTCAAATATGAAAGTGTATTGGAGCTTATTTTAGCGAATCTTTCTCGAAAGAAAATTAGGCTATTAAGATAATAAACCTGGAAGGAGTCTTTGCATTCTGCTTTTCCTGCCATGTACGCACTATCAATGGCCAGAGAAGTGATCGGATCAATTACATTGCTCATTAGGTTTATTTCAAAATAATATTTATTTTTAGCTTAGTTTGTTTATAATATTATAAATAAAATAACATTACGTAGCAATATAATAACTTTATTGTAACTATTCAGGTCACGCCTGCGGTACGACCTGAATAGTTACGTATAACGTTTGAAAAGTTTAAAGAGGGGGCTTCTTGAATAGTCGGAAGCACTTTTTTCTTTCCACTTTAAGACGATTTTTTCAAATAACATTTTGACCGTGGCAAGAGTTCCTTGTGCTTGGAGCTCAGAGATCCAAGTTTCAAGGGCTCGGAGTTCATCTTGGGAATAATAAACATCTCCATTGAAAAACTTCGCTTGTGCTTTAAGCCTCATAAAATGAGAGGTGGAATGCAGGGTATCCTCTGAAGGAAAATCAGCCCCCTCAGCATAAAGACCGTAATCCATATGATAGAGAGCTAAACGAACACCGTTTTCCAGGAGATGTCTTTCTGTGGACAGCCGTTTCTCAAATTGTTTGGCTTCATCTTGGTTGATAAGCATCATGCGAATTTGACCCGTCTCAATGTCTTGAATCAATAGAGCTTCTTGAACAAGGTCTTGATGTTTCCCAAAGGGAATGAAGGGGTAGACTGTTCCTTTCTCTTGAAACTCTTCCTGTTGAAGAGGGTAAAAGGTTGCACTTGCAGTGAGATCAGAATCAAAGGGAATGGGGCGGCGGTACTGTATTGTGAGCGCTTCTTGAATCGAAACGACAGGAGTAAGGTTTCTTGACTCACGGAAACGGGCCACAGAATAAGAATTTGCGCGGGGCAACTTGAAATTGGCTAATGATTGGGCGGGCGAGACAAGAAAATCTGCACGAGATAAAGGCCCCTCCCAGGAGACAATGCCTCGGCTAGCAAAATGCCTATCGTCATGAAAAAGATCTTGGTCGATTTGTATTTCGATCACCTCTACTTCTTGTTCCTGTTCTTGTTCCTGTTCGGTTTGCGTTTCTATTTCTACTTCTGTCTCATAGTGTGATGTAAAGGAGGAAATCTGATCAGGTAAGTGAGGAAGTTCTGTAGTTGCGATTTTTTGAATATTATGGCGGATTTGTGCTTGGATATCGGAAGGCACCTCCAACAGTAGTGGATTGGAGAGAACTCGTTTGACTTGGTTTTCCACAGACTGCTTTTTGGGAAGGGAATGGGTGATACGTCCATATTGTTCGTAAGGGTCCTTCGCTTTCTCTAGGTAGAAAAGTTCCTCTAAAATCTCAGGTTTGGGTAAGACTTGAGTCTCATCAAAAATCTGATTTAAAACTGGTTCGATCAACTCATTTGTAAACTTAAATTTAAGCGCGCGAGCAGCATGTTCTTGTCCTCGAAATTTTTCTTTTAACCAGCAATAGTGAAAGAGATCTCGAGTTTCTAGAGGCAGATCTTTGGAACGACTGGTTTCTCGATAAAGAGCTTCTTTGATCAAGGCTACTTCTTCTTCTGGAAGGGCAAATTGGACCTTCTGACCTTGGTGAAGTCCGCGTAATCTCCAGGTGGACTGAAGGAGCTCGAATAAATGCGTATGTCTACCGATCGTGACAATCGCTGTCGCGGCAGCGCCGAGAGGGATATCGGAGCCTGTGGTATGTTTTTGGTCCCAGAAGGCAAGCAGTTCTTCTTTTGGAAAGGGGCAGGCTGAATACGCCATCGGTTCAGCTTGATTGCGAGTAAGTACTTTGAGATCGTCTCCTTCGTAATAAACTACTCCTTTTGCATGCAGCGCATTGCGAAGCATCTTAAGCGCCACTTCTTTATTTTTCATCTGACGGAACATACCTCCCCGATCTGTCAGCGACTGATCGGCTATTCCAGTGAAAAGTGCGTCTGATCCTTTGGGCAGAAGGAGAGGGGCTGCTTGGCTTTGGAGGAGATGGAGAGTGTAGCTCTCTGTATCGGATAGAAATTGTCGCTCAAAAGCTTTCGGGAATGTTTTGCTGTTCCAATTCGTTCCACTAAATCCACGAATCGTAGCAACAAGAAGGGGGAAAATATGTCCATTTGTGAAAAGCTGCCGTGGATAGGTGCGTAATTTCGGGAGAATCCAAGATCTAATCAATGGAAGTTTCAAAATGGAGCTTTGGTTGATGTTTTGGCGAATCGCTTCTATTTCCTTGCGACTCAGTGTAAAAAGAGAATATTGATCCGATCCAGCTAGTATGAGGAATTTTTGATAGGAAGGAGATTGCTGTATGTCCCTTGTCCCCCATTCGTCTAGCTCGCGGACAATGTTTTCTTTGATCTGACCTAGTTCGCTCTCTACGGTCTCCGTATCTACCCCTTTGACGAGATAAAGAAGAGTGGTATAGTCGATGGTCTCAAGATCCGAGCCAAATTGTGAGCCGAGAAGTGGGTTTTGGCTGCCATGATAAGGGATCGCAACTCTTTTAGATTCTCCTTTGTGTGAGGCTCCCACGGGAACCTCGCCAAAGTGTTCATCGATCTGTTTGCTGAGGACAAGAGGTAGTACACGATTGATCTGCTCCTTCAATGTCGCTAAGGTATTTTGCATCTCGCGCGAGGTCATTCGATCTACGTAAATAGCGGCTTCTCCCCTAGGCGTTTCAAGGAGATAGTTTTTAAGAGCTGCTTTTGAGAATGGGGAGAATTGTTCAGCTTCAAGAACTTGCTCGACAAGACGTTCTTTCCAATGTTCTTCATAGTCGGTGCGTCCAATCGGTTTACTCTCTTCCCACCCTTGTGAAGAGAGGATATGGAATAGTTGTATAGCTGCATCCATTTCGACAGTTGAAAGCGGAACTTTTTCTCCATCGGAGAAATGGTGGGCTTGTAACACATCGAGAAGAAGGTGCATCTCATCGAGAATGAGGTGTGCCCGTTGTTTCATTAAAGTAAGAATTTTTCTATACATCGGGGCTTCAGGACTATTTTGGTGAAACGAATTAACCGCCATCAAGAAGAGCGACTGTAGTCCTGCGCCGCTCATTGCGACCACTCGTCGTTTTGTTATCGCCTTTTGTAGTCTTTCATAAATTCTGTTTAGGCGTTGAGTGTCTAAATGGGTATCGCGGTTGAAAGAGAGAACGTCCACTGATTGGCCAAACGCACTCCCGAGAGTCTTTTCCATTGCTCCCGCCATCGATGGAAGAAGTTCATGAGGCATGACAATCATCGAGAGATTCTCGCCATTAGCAGATTTTAAGGCGAGTAACGGAAGCAGGACCATCGTTTTCCCGGCGCCCATGATCATTTCTTGCGCTGTTCCATGAGTGAGATTCTCAATCGCCTCGACCTGCTTCTTTCTTAATCGAATGTTGTTTCCGTATTCAATGAGAAGGAAGTCGGGATGTTTCTCTGGCGGATAAGCTCTTTTCTGCCCTCCCTCTAAGGCAAGCTCTTCTATCAACCTTTCTCTATCCGTTCCTTCAGCTTGTCGTACTGCGCTACACTGTTTGATCAGTCTTTCTAGATGTTGTCGTTGGGTGGCAACAATAAGGAATTCTTGTGTTTTGCGATAAAGAGCATGGCATTCATCGAGGCTCAATGCGGGATTCTTGTCCTGAAGCGCTTGTGTGTCCAGTGTGAGAAAGAGCTTCAATAGCTCCGGTATTTCAATGGGCTTTTGATGATCGCTAAGATAGGCGCCCACTTGAGTAAGGCCTGGGATTGCATCTTGGTCCAGTCGATTGGCTGCTCTTAAAAGATCCATGGTCAGTTCTTCTTCCCGTTCTCTTGCGATAAAAGCGGAGTTTTTCGCGTCTTCTTCAACTGCAAGGAATAGATCTGCCTCCTTAAAAGAGTGGCGGTTTGGCGAAGCTTTGGAAGATCTAGCAAATGCGTGTAACTGTTTGAGCATCGTCTCTTCCGTAGCGAAGGTCTCGATGAGACTTTGATGCGCAGCAACGTATGGAGAAGAAGGATGAACGTCAAAAAAAGGCTCCAGATTTACATCAGGTATCGTTAATGTGGAGATAAGGCGAGTGGATTGGCCTTCCCAAAGAGAAGGGGTCAACCCATTCTCTGGAGAAGGGAGAAATTGATAAGGAGTATATTCAGGTCGCTGCACATAGGGTAAAGAATACTTAGCCAAGGGTGCTTTAAGATATTGTAACAATCTTGATGGATCCTCTTTTAAGAATTCTGATACTTGAGAAAGCGGGAGAAAGGACAAAGGGTGGTCCATTACCCCAAGAAGAAGCGCTGCAATCGCCCTTTCAGGAGGATGTGATTCACTTCTTGCAATCATCTTTAAGCTGTCGTGAATTTCTTGCTTCATCTCAGCTATAGATAAAATCTTCTTTTCTGGAAAAAATTCAAGATAGAGTTGACTTAATTTTTCTTGTGTTAAGTTTTGTAAACAATCATAAGCGTTGAAAATAAAACTATGATCCCATTTTTTTGTTCTCAAAAATGAGGAGCCACTTGTCTTCTTATTCTGTACTTTATTCCATTTGAAAAGCGCAGAAGCGTACTCAGGATCGGTTAATAGAAGAATGGCCTGTGCATCTGCTTCTCTTTCCTTGTCACTACGCGTAAAAGAGAAAGGTTCAAATTGTTTGGTTCGCGATCGAATTTGTGGAAACTCTGATTGTCTAAAAGATCTTGAGAGGCGGGCTTCTTCTTCTGGCGTTGGAAGAAACCGAGGCGGTACCTGATCCCATTTTTGGAGTAGATCTGCATAATGCGAGGCAGAAACTTCCTGGGGTTCCTCAGAAAAGAAATGTTCCTGATCGCGTAAAAGAAGAAGTCCGGCCTTTAAGCGTAGAGCGATGGCCCTCGGATCAGAATCTTGGACTATTGTATCTGGGTTGGAAAGCCAGATTAAAATCTTTCGTTCCATTGCTTGTAAGGGACGCAGATCTGAATCCGTTCCTATCAGTCGATTTCTCGCTTCTTCGTAACGCTGTTCTGTTAAAAGAAGGTAGGCGAGATAAAGACGGGCTGCTGGGCTTTGTGGGAGGAGCTGTTCATTTGTGTCCAGTTCGAATACAAGCAGGGGCGCGGATTGTTTTTTCTCGAAAAGAGAGTCTGTTTGTAATCCTTTTTGCGTTTCTACTTGTCTCTGGTAGGCTGGTATCAGTACGAGTTTTTTATTCTTTTTTTCCAATGTGAGATAGTTATTTAAATTGCCGAGTGCTGGGATATATTGCTCATTCGCAATTCGATACCCATCGAAAAGCGTGCTCGATGCGTTGCCTTCGGTGTCGATGTCAAAATGGAGAGAAAACCTCGGGAGGTCGATTTGCTTTATTTTTCCGTTTTCTGGATCGATCCAAGGGAGAATACAGTTGGGATCTTCGATCCTAAGTAGTGGATTGGATAAGGGGGTGTTTGGATCTCCAAGTTCCCAGCCTGTATCCATACGACGTACCTCACGGATTGTCGACCCTTGTAAGGAGGCCCGAAGATGATCTCCGATCCAAAGAATGTGTGGAGAATCCAGTGAAAGCCAATGATCCTTCTGTCGTTTTAATACTTCCGGAAGAGAAGGGAATGGCACGATTTTTTGAGCCCATCGGCCCTCCATTTCTTTTTGGATCGTGAGATGATCAGAAGGGTCCACGAATACTCTCATTTTTTCCCCATTTTTCGAAGAGAATTCAAACATATTTGGCTGTATCTCAAATCCCAATATCACTTGACTGGGATCGAAGAAAGCACATAAATCGGGATGCTCACGAATGATACGGGGAAGGGGTTTTATCTGATCCCCTTTTTGATAGAGGTGGCCTTGCAAGAGATTGAAATAGATCGATCCGTCTGAAGATGTGAAGTAAGGAAATTGCGGGCTAGCCTTCCATTGGATAGGCTGAAATGAGGGGTTCAGTCTCTTTAGTACTGTATTAAGAATGTCATCTCGATGAGGCCCCTTGAGCAGTCGTTCCAAGGGACCGCGAAGACGGAGGAGATGCGTTTTTGCAAGAGCTTTTTTTTCAAAAGGGTAGTTAGGGTTTCGATATTCATATGTTGCTACCTTAGGAGTCCCTCGAAGGCGCCCACTTTCGAGTTCTTCTGGCCAGTGAAGAGTGTATAGTCGCATGGTAGCCTCTAGAAGATCCACCGCGCTTTTAGCATTGAGGGTCTCGGGAGACTGCATCAAAATGAGATCGAGATACAGAAAGAGCTCATCTTCGGGAGCATGTATTTTTTTATTGATGAGAGCTCGCAGTTGTTCTATTGGACGTATGGTTGGGGGAGTGTAGCTCATGAGTTGGGGATGCTCATGAGAGATATAGGAAAGGAATCGGTGGAATTTATCTGTTATTTCAAGATAGAATGCGGCCGTCATTGGATTCCCGAGTTCGATATAAGATTTGATTCCATTGTGGCAAAATTCTTCGAAATGGGAGGTGAATTTTTTTACTTCCTGGGGGTGAGTCAAAAAGAAGTCGAGAAGAAGGGGAGGTTCAAAGAAGAGTTTTTTAAAGAGGATTTGATCTTCACGATTCTCTAGAAGTCGTGAGTTTTTTTGATAATAGGCAACTGTTTCCCTGATTTGAAGCGTCGGATCAGCGCTGAGCGCTAGCTTTTCACGCATCAGTTGAAGAGACATTGGGAGAGCTAAAGCATGACGTGGGGGAGTAGGCAGAAAAGTTGGACTATGGCCAGGAAACTCGAGCAATCTTACGGAAGGTTCAAGCCGGTTACGAATCTTCGAATAGCTCCAATGACTTTGCTCTAACAACCAGTGCATATGAATCTGATTGTGGTAAAGGGGTGCTGTTTCGGGGCGGAAGGCATCTTGGGTCAGCGCCAAAGCAGAGTCGTGTTCAATATAATCGAAGCCGCCAGGACGTTGGTAATATGGTTCCATCCCCGGAAGAGTCGAGTAACACTCTTCTCCGAAAACATTGCTAGAGGTCTGCCAGATCGTATACGGCTCATTATCTACTGTTAAAGTCTTTGATGATCGATGCGTGTGGATTCCCAATTCTCTTTGCGGCGTCGCTTCTTTTCCGTTTTCAAAAAGAGGAGCTCCCATCACGAAATCGACGCAGAAGGAAAGTTCAAAAAGCTGTCTAAAAACTTGTGGTAAAATAGGGGGGTACTGCGATTCGAGCTTTGAACCATCTTCACTTATCTTGTTCAGCAAAATATGTGCTTGGGCGATCAGCGGTTTGGAGGCTAGATCAGGATCCAGCTCTATTTGCCGTTGGATTTCAGGTTTTTGGAGATACTCTTTCATCCACTCGAGATCTGGCCAAATCACATGGAACCAATTCTGTTTGTGCAACCTTTTGGCCACTTCGTATCGTTCCTCTTCAGTCTCGCAAACTTCTCTGGAAGTTTTGGAACCTGACATACTGGCTGGAAGATATTCAAATCCAAAAAAAGAGAGATTACCCTTTCTTGTCTCAAAAGGTTCGACCTCCCTCCAGTAGTCCCTAAGCAAGCGAAGGTCTGCTTCGAGCCGAGGATCGAAAAGATGATTGGATCCCGATTTTCCCTCTAATATGAGATTCATTCCTTTCTGGTAGAGATTAGGAAGCAAAAGCCCCCATGTTTCCTGGAAGGCAGAGCTCAACGCATGACCCAGTGTTAAAAGCTTGATGGAAGCCAATGCTGCTCGAGGCGAAACGGGAACAAGAGGGGGGTCCATAAATACCTCGCGTATCATCAACCCGCTGAAAATATAGTCTTTACTAATTTCGCTTAATTGATGGAGCAAGAGAGAAGCCTCTTCTGGCTTGAGAGCAGCGATCAACTCCTCTTTTCTCTGAAATGGAATTTTCTCGATCCATTCTAGGATGGCTTCGCTGACAATTTCGTAATTTTGGTTTTCATTTTCTTGAGCAAAACGGATGCGCCAGGAGGATGTTTCCTGTAAAAAAGTTTCAGGATGAAAACTTGTCTCTTCAAGCGAGAGGAGATCGAGGCTTTTCCCCTTCACATTTTCTTTCTGAGAGAAAGTTGGAATAAGCGTAGGTAAGCTAACTTCAGCTTGAAAGGACACACTTTCTAAAGAACTTGGCAATCCCACCATCGGCTCTTGTACAATAGCTTGGGCTATTTCTTGCTGAATGCGTTGCCATTCTTCTCGAGAGATGATCCCCTGTTCAAAAGCAGACTGTGCGTTGAGCGCTAGTTGCTGTCCACTTTTTTTGATTAACTTTCGAGTTCTTTCTAAGTGAAGATCAGCCCCTATGACAAAATCGGAAAAGGTCTTTATTTGGAGTTCGATCTGCCAACGACCAAACATATCAGGAGCAAATTCTTGCATCCAGTGTGCAAGGGAGAGGTAGGAGCAAAAACCGGCCGAGAGCGTTTTCGACATGTGTTCGAGTATTGGTCCTTTTGTCACCACTTTTCCTTCCAGATGTAAGCCTAGCGCTTCATACATCTCAACGCCCTTCCACACCCCGTAAGGGGCTTCCTCTTTCATCATGCACAGCGCTTTGCAGAAAGGCAAGCTAGCTATGCGATCTGCATGAATATCCTGAATTTCAAAAAAGCGAAGGTGGTATGCTTGATCTTTAAAAACCGCTTTTTCATGGTAGTCAAGTCCCTGCCCACTGTTATACATGCGGAAACTAAATAGGTTATTTTCTTGCTTGAGCACTTCAAGAACGATGGCATGCCCTATTCCTAGAGCTGTCCATCCAGTTTGAAAGAAAAAACTGCCCTTTTTTTCAAGGAAAGATAACTCTTTTTGAAACTGTTGAACCAGTTCTTCCGGTCCTTTCATCAAAGCTGCATGAAATTGAGCAGCTACACGAAACTGGGCCAATATTTTATCATAGGGTTCTGGATCTTTAGCAAGTGCTTTTCTCTCTGCCAGTGCACTGGTTACAAAGTCTCTCATGGCAAATGAGCTGTATCCCTCTAATCCTGATCCTTCAGCAAAAGAGGACCCGAGTACATGCGCTAGAATCTTCTCATTAACCGGGAGCGAGGGCGTTGCAAGCCAGCTATCGAGAGGCGTTTTCTCTACTTTGACGGGTTCTGGAGACGTGGCTGAGCGAAAAGCACCGGCCCAATCTATGAATGGAGCGGGAATCACCTGGGAATTTCTATACTGTTCCATAATGGACGAAATCTCTTCAGGCTTGATCCGATCGGAGCTCGTTCGGTATTTATTGAGAAAAGGGCGTACGTTAGGAAATCTTTGCGTAAAGCAGCGAAACTCTTGTTCGTCCATGGAACGAAGAACCTTTAATTTTTCTCCCACTACTTTTCCTACAAAGGCTATCTCTCTTTCCTCTGCCTTATTCAAAGGAGGTCGAGCGTATTTTGCTACCTCTTTTTTCAGAACGGTGTCCCACGATTCCCTTCCAATAAACTGAATCGCCTGTGAACTAATCTGTAGGAAAGAGAATACTCCATTCCAGAACCTTTTCCTCGTTTCGCTCATCTCTACTAAAACATTTTGATCCTCTGCTCGTATTCTTGCCGCTTCGCGTTGGAAGGCTCCCTGTTTTAACAAGTCTATTTTTGCTTGGATTTGAAACTCTATTAGAAGAGTATGAAAGGATCGAGCCTTATTACAGAACTTTTCTTGCCAGTGATTTTTTTGCTGTTCTAAAGAAGGGAAAAGAGTCTCGAGCGGATGGCGCACCGCATGGATTAATTCTGAAAAAACACTCGGACTTTCAAATTCTTTTATATTAATGACATTGACTACTTCTTCAATGAAGTTCTTAATCTCTTTTGCTTGTTCTTCTTTATTATAGGATTCGATTATTTTCTTTGCGACGGTCAAATAAGACTGTACGATGTCTTCAATGGCAATCAAATCAAGAAAGTTTTCCTGAAGGGTATCAATCTTTGCCTCCCTATGGAGGACCTTTGGCACCGCTTCGGTTAGATGCGAGATCAGCGGTTTCAACTTTGAGGGATCAAAGGAAAGTATCCCCTTTCCATCCCATCTCTCTAAGATTTGTATTTCCTCAGAAATGGGCTGAATGGCTTCGTACAGAGTACTGGCTTTATCCTCAACGACTTGATGGGCTTCAGCCGAATATAACTCATTTTCGGGACAACTAATTATTTGTTCGAAATTAGTGGTGGTTAAATTGTTAATCATAATTATGTGCGATTATAATTAAAATATATATATTAGTTCAATATTTAAAATTTTTTAATTATAACGTGCGGCCGGTATGTCGCTAAACTAGAAGGTGAAAGACCTTTACGGGCTCTGGTAGGGAGAACCGTTAGAGAAGGCAAGGGTGTCCACCGTGAGGTGGAATCTGAAGAAAGCCGTAAATGCTGACCTGATGAATAGGAGGCGCATATGAGGCAGAGATCCTGGACAAGGATGCGTATGAATCCGAAGTCCAATACTTACTCAAAAGGATTGATGTAGATGCGACAGGTTAGTAGGAAAGTTTAAAGAATTACCCGGTGAGAGCTGTATTCTAACCGTCCATTAAATAGTAGCAATATCGACAAGCTATAGCTATGACTGAAGTTATGACTGAAAGGCTCAAGGCGCTCTTTAAAGCATTGTTGAAAATACTGGTGGCAGGGTTTTCAATATTATTGAGTTTTCTCCATTGCTTTCGATAACATTCTTTATGGCTATCGAGAAGACAGAAACTATAGTAAAAATTAAAACACATACTTTCAAGGGGCATCCACTCATGTGGATTTTTGACATAGGACCTGAAAAATCGTCCATTGTGTTTATTTATAGCTCGACTCACGATATTTGCGAGTTTCAAACCATTGTATTCAGTAAACTCTATAGCTCGTGTATATTCCTCTGGGTTCTTGTACACACCTTTTATAGCTGACTCCCAAATCTCCTTATGCTTTTTATGCTGAATTAGGTTGGTAAGCTCAAATATAAAAAAATACCGTTGCTGGTTGGCAGATAAATTTGGTTTGATTCTTATGACATTGTTATCTTGTTCGGCATTAAATCCACCTTTTGTTGGTTCTAAGCGAACTTCTAACGCAGATAAACCTAAATCTTTAATAACATTTTGAGCCTCTTCAATAAGAGCCTTACATGGAGAATGCTGAGAAAGTTCCTTAATTAGAGCTTCGCCAGAAGTACCTTTCTCTTGGAAAAAGTAACCATCAGAAAAATAGTTTAAAGCATCTGTTATAATCATAAAATCATTTTTTAATTAAATTATATCAAATTATTATTTATTTTTCAACTGGACTTCCTCCATTTAAATTTTTTAATTATAATTGAAAAAAGTGGCCCACGTTAGGAACCGGTCGGAGGAAGCCACCTGAACGCATACATGGTATATACACAAATGCATTCTTTTGTGTATAAGGAGAGATTCTTTGACTTTGTGGGCAGCTTCTGGCCGAAATATGTATGAGCATCTCATTTTTTACGACCATGAGTGTCCCTTCTGCCATAAACAGGTAAGAAATATCATTGAAATGGATGTGAATAAGCGGTTTGTATTCGCTCCCTTAGGAGGGGAAACGGCCCAAGAAATTCTCATCGGGCCTCACCATTGGATGAACAAGGCGAATAGCATTGTTCTAGTCGAGTATTATGCGTCCACTGACAGGAGATTTTGGGTTCGCGCTAAGGCCATATTGCGTATTTTTTGGCTGAATGGCAATGGCTGGGGGGTGATCGGCTGGCTGAGTTTTTTGCCTAGTCAGATGGGTGATATCGTTTACCGCTACATCGCAGAGCATCGACACCAGTACAAGTTGCAAATGCCCAAAGATCCTGGGCCAAAAGAGAGGTTTTTACCTTAACCGTTCTAAAAGAAGCGGTGCAAGTGCTGAAACGGGAACCCTTTGCTGTTGCATCGAATCCCGCTCTCTTAAGGTGACGGTGTCGTCTTCCAGAGTGTCAAAATCGATGGTGACGCAAAAAGGGGTCCCCAATTCGTCTTGACGTCTATATCGTTTCCCAATGGCTCCAGAGGCGTCATACTCAGAGGTCATGAGGGGTTGAAGCTGCTCAAATACCTGGGTTGCTTTTTCTACAAGAGCTTCTTTTTTCATGAGCGGAAAAACGGCCACTTTTACAGGTGCGATGCGTGGAGCAAAATGGAGAACCGTCCGCGTCTCTCCATTTTCAAGCGCCTCTTCCTCATAAGCGTCCAAGAGAAGGGCGAGAACCGTCCTCTCTACGCCAAAAGTCGGCTCAATCACGTGGGGAATGAAGGTTTCTTTAGTTTCAGGGTCCGTATATTGCAAATTAACGTTCGCGCATTCCGCATGGCGGGAAAGGTCGAAGTTGGTGCGGTAAGCAAGCCCGTAGAGTTCAGCGGTCCCAAAGGGGAAATCGTAGACGAGGTCGACCGTCCGTTTGGAGTAGTGGGCAAGCTGCTCTTTCGGGTGCTCTTTTTCATGGATGTGCTGTTTCGAAAGGCCGATGAGAGTGCACCAATCGTGCATGCTTTTAAGCCAGTTATCAAAAGACTCCTGCCAGTTGGATTCACGAATGAAATACTCTATTTCCATTTGCTCAAACTCGATCACTCGGAAAATAAAATTGCCAGGAGTGATTTCATTCCGAAACGCTTTTCCTATTTGAGCCATGCCAAAGGGCACTCGAACACGCATTGTATCGAGGATATTTTTAAAATCGAGAAACATTGCTTGCGCTGTTTCCGGACGAAGGTAAGCCACATCGCTCCCTGCTTCTATTTTACTCATATGCGTTGAGAACATGAGGTTAAAATGGCGCGCATGGGTAAAATCGCGCTTGCCGCATTTGGGACATTGGATGTGATGAGCATGGACAAGATCTGTCATTTCCTGCAGCGTCAAAGGATCCGCTTCCATTTGTAACGCTTCTTCGAGAAGATGATCCGCCCGATAGCGGCTTTTACAAGCCTTGCAGTCTACCATGGCATCATTAAAGCCTTCAAGATGTCCAGAAGCCGCCCATGTTTTGGGGTGGAGAAGGATCGGCCCGTCAAGCCCAACCATGTCTTTTCGCCTTTCGACAAAGGTCTTCCACCAAAGATCTTTGATATTTTTTTTCAATTGGGCTCCATAAGGGCCAAAAGAGTAGGTGTTGGCAAAGCCCCCATACAGTTCTGAGCCGGGGTAGACAAACCCGCGCCTTTTGCAAAGGGCAACAATAGGTTTCAAGGAATCTTGAGAGGGTGCGCTCATATCGTTTTGAAGTATAGCAAATGGAGTCTCTAATATCTAGGCTGATTATCCACCCAGCGCTTCAGCCAGGCATCGATTGAGATTCTCCCAGGGCCAAAAATAAAGACCACAATCGAAGTGATCAGGTAAGGGTAAGGCCGTTCGATGACCAAGAGATGGGGGTCTATGACGAACTTGAGGTTGGCTAAAGCTGCAGCATGGGCTGTAGAAAGCGCCGTTAGCATGACAATTATGAGAGGAATGACAGCAATCCGGGAAGCAAAGCCAATCAAAAGCAAGATGCCGCAAATAGACTCGACAGCGCCAACCTCATATGCATGAAAATAGGGAGAAGGGATGTTAAGCTTTGTAAACAGTGCGGCGGTCCCTTCGATATCTTGCAATTTCTTGATCCCCGTAATGATGAATTGATGGCCCCAGGTAATACGCATATAAAGGAGAAAAAAGCTCTGTAGATTCGAACCCAATTTTAGGAAAAAACTGTAGATGACATCAAGCCAGTGAAAAAACGGGTTCGTCAGCATATTTCTATTCCTATCACGTTTTATGCTGAGTATGCTACACTTTTCGCTGTCATGAAAGAAATTTGTTCTTTTTCCCTAAAAGAGCTGAAAAGTTGGATGCAGACCGTAGAGGTTCAAGCGTTTCACGCGGATCAGGTATGGGACTGGATTTATAAAAAATGGGCGAATTCTTTTGAGGTTATGACGAATTTAAAAAAAGAGTTAAGGCAGCTCTTGGCTCAAGAATTTTCTTTCCCAGCGCTTAAACTTTTACGCACTTTAGCTTCAGAGGATCAGGAGACGGTGAAGTTTCTTTGGGAGCTTCCAGACAAACGCAAAGTAGAATCGGTCTTAATTCTATCAGAGGAGCGGCGCACTGTATGTGTCTCTTCCCAGGTCGGCTGTCCCGCCAAGTGCGCTTTTTGCGCTTCGGGAAAAGAAGGGCTGATCAGAAATTTAAGCCCTGCAGAGATTGTCGAGCAGGTTCTACATATCGATCGCTTTTTGCATGAGAAAGGAGAGAGAGTTTCTCACATTGTATTCATGGGTATGGGGGAGCCGCTCGAAAATTATGAAGCAGTTATCCAATCGATCGAGATTTTGAATGCTCCCCACGGCTTGAATATTTCTCAAAGAAGAATCACTGTCTCGACAGTAGGCGTAGTAGAAGGGATTCATAGACTCGCTCGTGAAAATGTGAAGGTCAATCTCGTTTTATCTCTTCATGCGCCGAATGAGCACATTCGGAAAAAAATCATCCCCTATGCGAGAAAGTACCCTTTAGAAGAGATCCTATTAGCAATGGACGCCTATGCGAAGACTACTCATAGAGACATCACCTATGAGTATACGCTGCTCTCTGGCCTCAACGATAACAAAGTTCATGCCGAAGAACTTTCCACCCTTCTTCGAAACAAGCAGTGTACTGTTAATTTGATCCCTTATAACCCGGTAGATGGGTTGAAACTCCAAAGACCCACCAAGGAAAAAATCATGGAGTTTCGAGAAATTTTGGAAAAAGAGGGGATCAATACAACCTGGCGTTATACCAAGGGCAAAGATATACAAGCGGCTTGCGGCCAGTTAGCCTTGCAACCCTAGCTTGCGAGCTTCTTCTTAAGAAGATTTGCAAAAAAGAACCCTTTTCCTATAGTCTTTTTGTCGATGAACCCGTCTCATTATTTGACTTTTTTACGGATTCTTTTAAGCCCTGTATTCCCCGTGCTCTATTTAGAACGGGAAAAATTGGGGGTTTCTCTAGTCTTGCTTCCCTATATTATGTTGTTTTTACTATTCATTTGCGAGTGCTCCGATGTTCTAGACGGGATGTTAGCACGGCGTCGCAATGAGGTAACGGATTTGGGCAAGGTGCTCGATCCGATGGCAGATAGCATTACTCATATCTCCCTCTTTTTAACCTTTACGCAAGGGGTTGTCGCACTGCCTTTGATCTTAGTGTTCATTTTTCTTTATCGAGACATGCTGATCACTACGCTAAGAACGCTCTGTGCCTTGAGGGGGGTAGCTTTGGCTGCAAGATTTAGTGGCAAGATGAAGGCTGTTTTGCAGGCGATCGTGATTTTTTTCATTTTGCTTCTCATGATTCCTTACTCAAAAGGATGGATTACCCTGGCGCTTTTTCAACAGATGAGCCTATTTGCTGTTTCTGTAGCTGCTTTTTATACAGTGGTGTCGATTGTCGATTACATCTATGCAAATTGGGCCCATATTAAGAGGGTGTCTACAAAATGAGATATGATACCATTTGCGAGAAATAAATTCATAAATTTAGGGCTGGGTAACGTGGCAGATTTGAATGGTCGTTTTGCAGCTCATGTTTTTAAACATGAGCAAGAAAGGATCGTTCAAAGATGACATGTTATACGGC
>Ga0209541_10001797_pt1 | contig 41962 bp, 36 predicted proteins | sample RifCSPlowO2_01_FD_184027 | JGI IMG/M metagenome (GOLD analysis project Ga0209541, IMG submission 184027) | Groundwater microbial communities from Rifle, Colorado - Rifle CSP2_plank lowO2_0.1 (SPAdes) (version 2) | ecosystem: Environmental > Aquatic > Deep subsurface > Groundwater | place...
TTATTACCGGTTTTAATTTTTGGGCATTGGTTTTTAGCGCTGAGCGAGGACCTCAGTTAGCATTATATAGCGGAATAATTATAGCCGGCATTTTATACTTTATATTTATAATACAAAATAAAAAAATAGCTTTTAAAAAAATAGCTTTAATTTCCGGTATAGCTATTATAGCTTTAATTGTTATAAGTTTTTTAAGTTGGAATACCAGGCCAATACAACGTTTAAAAACAATAGGGGATTTTAATAGCGCTTCTTTAAAATCTCGTCTTATAACTTGGGTAATCGCGTTTGAAGGAATAAAAGATAAGCCAATTTTAGGATGGGGAAATGGAAATTTTATTGTTGCGGAAGGTTATCACTATAATCCAGAACGTTTATCCGCGGTTAATATTAATTTTGATAAAATACATAATAAAATATTAGAAGTTGGAATAGATTCTGGATTTTTAGGATTGGTAAGTTATTTAGCAATTTTTGGAATAGCAATATATTTATTATTTAATAATCGCAAGAATAATGATTTGAGCTCAAATGCTTTAATCGCGCTTTTAATAGCGTATTTTATTCAAAATTTGACTGTTTTTGACAGCCCTGCGTCATATCTGGCGTTGTTTTTATCATTAGCTTTTATTAATTTTATTAGTCAAGAAAAAAAAGAATATGTTTCAATTGCTTTAAAATCACCATTCTTATTTATTTTATATATTATTATTGTATTTTGTTTTTGGCAAGGAATTTGGCAGCCCTGGAATGCAAATAAAACTTTAAACAAAGCTATTGGCTTAAGTTTGCAAAATAAAACGCAAGTAAATAGTATTTACGCTTTTTATAACCAATCTTTTAGCTATAATGCTATGCCGTATGAAGCGCGCATTTATTTGGCTAAATTTGTTGTTGATAATTATAACGAAATTGGTTATGTAAAATTAGTATATCTTATACATCTCGCGGAAAAAGAATTAGAAAAAGAAAATAAATACCATCCTAATAATATTTTAATAAAAAGATTTTTAGCTCAAATTTATGATTTTCAAATATATAAAGATACAAAATATATTCTTTTAGAGCAAGAACAATTAGAAGAGGCAGTAGAAATTTCTCCTGATAATCCAATGCTTTACTATTCTTTAGGTAGAAATTATTATCGCCAATTTAAAGAAAAAAAAGCCCAAGAGGCTTTTCAAAAATACTTAGATATTCATCCAAAGCCTTCTCAAGAACAAGTAGATTTTATAAACAAAGCATTTGAAAAAAATCAAATCTAAATTTTTTACTTTAAATTAAAGCAAGCGCTTGTTCTTTTTCCACCATTCCATTATAAAAGAAATTAGTATTCCAATAAACAATCCTAAAATTAAAGCTATAATTAAATTAACTTTTAGCGAAGGAGATAAAGGACTTTGAGGAATTACAGGGTAAGTATTTATTTGAGTTGATTCATTTTTTTGTTTTTGCAATTCAAAATTTTCAATTTCATCGCTTATATTTTTTATTTGCTCTTCTAAATTATTAATTTGATGTTTATAATCATCAACTCGTCCTTTAATATTATCTCGGCTTGCTAAATATCCTTGCAGAGCTAATGAATTAGCTTGGCTATTTACTGAAAGACCTGAAATAACCTGAATAGTAGAATTTAAAAGAATATTATTTTCATTAAGTTGTGTTCTTATAAGAGCTAATTTTTGTCCTGTTAATACAATTTGTTCTTTTGATATTTTTATATTTCTGTCTATTGCTTTAATATTTTTTTCATATATTTTTTTATCTTGTTCAATAATGAAATTACTTATTTCTTCAATTAATTCTTTTGATTTTTGCGGGTTGTCATTTTTAGCGATAATTGTTAAAAAGATATTTTGATTGTTTGTAGAAAATGAATTCGGACTTATATAATTGTAATTTTCCCATAATCCAAATTTATCTTTTTCTTTTAAATTATTTAAAATATAAGATAAAGAACTTCGCTGTTTAATAATTTCAATAGTTTTTTCTGGATCTGTTAGAGGAGTATTATTTTCTGTAACGCCAATTTTAATCACTCCTTCAAGTTCATATTTTTTAGGCGCGACAAAATATGTTAAAAGACCGGTAATAATTATTACGGCAATTGTAAAAAGCGTTATAAATTTAAAGTTATTTTTTATCACCCTAATATAATCAATCAAATCTATTTCATTGTACTCATTTGATTGCGTATAATCTTTTTTATTCATTGTCGTTATTTTAACCTAAATATGTTTAGTAGTCAAATAAAATTATCAAGGTAAAATTATCGAGGTTGAACCTCGATAATTTATTTTAATGTAATATCATTAATTTTTTGTAAATATTTGCTATCATTTTTTATCCAGTCTGCGGTGATTTTCATATAATTTTTTTCTCCTTGAAATACATCTAATAAAAAGTCCTTGGATATTACAGATGGAAAGTTTTTTTCTCCTATATAATCTAAAAAACTACTCCATTTATATTGTTTTAGGAATTCAATCTTTTGCTTATAATTTATCGAGGTTGAACCTCGATAAATCATTAAAGATAGAGGGTTTAAATGTATATATGTTGGAATATGCCAAAAATGAGCATCGTTATCTATAATCACAGCTTTAAATCTACCTTGAAACAATCCGCCTACTCGTTTATTTTTTTGATTAAAATACATAGAGTAGCCAGTACCTAATTTTTGCATAAATTTTACTATACCGTTGTTTTCTTTTTGTCTTAGAAGTAAATGAAAATGATTGGGCATTAGAGTAAATGCTAATATCTCTACTAATAGTTTTCTAGACTTTGATTCGTTTTTATTTAATTTATTAGAAAAATCATATGAATTATTTGTAATAATATTTTCATTATTTAGCGTAAATAAATTGTGGATAAATCTTAAATAATCTTGTTTATCTAAAAATATTTTTCGTTTTTCTACGCCTCTATTATAGATATGATATATTTGATCTTGTGTAAATTGTGGCTTTTTCATATAATTTATTATAACATTATTATTATCGAGGTTCAACCTCGATAATTTAACCTCGATAATTTAAAATAGTAAAATAGTTGCGAATGTTTTTTTGATATGTTAAAATTATATTGTTAATTTATATAATATTATGGGCAATAATAAAAGTATAAAAAAAATAACGAAGTGGAAAAAGATTTTGATTGTAGTTGGTATATTTGCAGTTGTTATTACTGGATTAGATTTTTTGAGGATTGCTTATTTCCCTACAGAGGTAGAAAAGTTTGATAAGGCGGTTAAAGAATTTGAACAGGGATTACAGGATTATTATAAAAGCGATGTATATGGAGGAGAAACACCAGAGATAACTTATAACTTATTTATTGGAGCTTTAAAAAACAACGACACAGAACTTGCGAGCAAATACTTTTTTTTAAGCGATTGGGATAAAAAAAAGTTGGAATTTAATGAAAAAAAAGAACAAGGAAATCTTGATGAATATTTAACTAATTTGCCAAAATGGGAGGAGCTGGAAGAAAGGCAAGGAGAAGAAGGGGTTAGGGAGTATATTTATACTGTAATTTTTGATAAAGATATTATTAGATATAATAAATTGTTAAAAGAAAATGTTACACTAAGGTTAGGAAATGAATATGCGGGAATTTTAATTTTTCGTAAAAACGCTAATAATCTATGGAAAATAAGCAGCGGACTTTGATTAAATTAATATTTACAGGAATAGCGATATTAGCTATTCCTTTTTTTGTTTTTGCTTATGACGCAATATATACTCACCCGGGTTTAACTCAAGAAATAGGTTTGTTTTATAATTTAACAATAGGTAGTGAAAATAAGTTATCACAACAAGAAATAAACTGGATGGCAAAAGGCGCGGTTAATGAGGATATTACTCCAAGGTGGCTTAATCATTATTACAATCCAGAAACAGGGCAAGGATTAAAAGGAGAGAATTTAGGCTGGATCCCAGATGTAATAACAGAAAAAGGAATTAGTGTTTTTGTTTCAACTAAAGAGCCAGTGTCAAGCAAAAATTGGGCGCGCAATCAGGCGCTTCAGCAGTCTTATGTTTTATACGGCGGCAATCATACCTGGCAAAAAGCGCTTTTTGAATACGCCAAAGAAAATAAAAAAGACGCGTTTATATCTTTAGGCAATTTGCTTCATTTGATTGAGGATGCGTCAGTGCCCGACCATACAAGGTCAGATTCGCACGCAGACATAGCTGGCACCGGAGATAAAGGTTCACCTTATGAAATATGGGGAGAAAAAAACAATGCCAAGGGAATTAATATAGCCAAAGAATTTTTTAATAAAAATTTAAAGCCCTATAAATATAATTCTTATGAAGAGTATTTAGAGAATTTGGCAAAATATTCACATTATAATTTTTTTAGCAAAGATACGATTTTTGATTATGAAGAACCAAGAATTAATAGAATTGAAGAGTTTTTATTAGAAAATAGAAGCGTTTTTAAATATTATAATAAATTTGATATAGTTTTAGCATATTCATATTCTCTTGAAGATAAGGATATTTTTATTATTGATTATCCAGAAATTATGTCTTCATACTGGGAGAATTTATCACGCGAAGCAGTTTTGCACGGCGCTGGAGTAATTGAACTTTTTTTAAGAGAAGGAGAAGCTCTTAAACAAAATAAGGAATTAATAAAGCAAATGGAAAAACAAGAGCGAGTTTCTATTGTTGATAATGTTTTAAACAAAAATATCGCTTTTTCTCCTGCTAACGCAATACAAAAAATTTCAAAACAAATAGAATCAGGAGCTGTTTTTGCTAAAGATAAGGTTATTGTTATTTATAAAAAAACATATAATAGTTTTAATAAACTTGTTAGCGGTTTTCTGCTTCAAGAAGTTAATTTTACAAAAGTAGAACTTGCGGAGATTGAATCTATGCAAATGAGTATTAATGACAATGACAATGACAATGACAATGATAATGATAATGAGGATGAGGAATATGAGAAAAATTTACAATTAGAATTATCGAGGTTCAACCTCGATAATAACGATAATAATGATGAAGATGAAATTTACGAAAGGAATTTGGAAATTGAAAGTATTAAAGCCAAGTTAAAGGAATTAGAAAACCAAGTTAAAATTCTTGTTGAGAGTAGGCTTAATAATGAACACAATAATAAAAATGAAATAGAAAATAAAAAAGAAGATTTAAAGATAATAGATAAAGAATTAAATTCTAAAGAAAAAAAAGAAGAAGATAATGATATATTTATTGATAAAGATGTAGGCGGGGCAAAAGAATATATAAGTTATAATCAAGGAGATGTGATTTTTTCTGAAATTGATTGGAAAGGCTCAATAGAAAACGCGAGTTATGAATGGATTGAACTTTATGGAAATAGCGCAAACATAGTTAATTTAGCAGGATGGACTATTGAAAAACAAGATAGTAACGGAATTTTAAGTTTGTTAATTGGTGATACAGGAGATAATTTTAATAATACTAATATTATTTCTCCAGGCTCATATTTTTTATTAGAGCGCAATGAGTTTGCCACAAGCATTGTTTCTGATAAAATATATGATGGAGCGCTTGGAAATTCAGGCGAGCATTTATTTTTAAAAGACGCTAATGGAAATGTTATTGACGAGATAAATTATTTGAATGGCTGGCAAGATAATAGCGATGATTATTCACGCACAATGTCTAGAATAAATAATATTTGGATAACAGGAATAGAAACTCCAAAAGCTGTTAATCAAGAATATGTAGCTCCTCAAGAGCAAGAAACGGAAAACGAGGAAGAAGCTGAAGAAGCGACGCCGGTTTATAATGAACACGATATCGTAATAAATGAAATTGCTTGGATGGGGGATAGCAGTAGCGTTAATAATGAATGGATAGAACTTTATAACGCGACATCAACTGACATCAATTTATCTGATTGGAAATTAGAAGCGCAAGACAGCAGTCCTGATATTTTTTTAAGTGGCATAATTTCTCCAGGAGTGTATTTTTTACTTGAGCGAACCAATGATAATTCCGTGTCTAATGTAGTCGCGGATTTAATTTATACAGGAGCTTTAAATAATATTGGCGAAGTATTAATTTTAAAAGACAGCAATAATCAAGAAATTGACAGAGTTGATATGTGGCACGCAGGAGATAATACAAATAAAAAAACAATGCAAAGAATTAGTTCTACATTGTCTGGAACTCTTTTAACAAACTGGATTACAAACACAGGAACTCCAAAAGCTATAAATGATTTAAGTGTTCTGCCTCTGCCTACGCTATCATATAATTCAGGAGATGTGATTATAAATGAACTTTCATGGGCAGGCACAATTGCTTCAAGTTTTGATGAATGGATAGAACTTAGAAACACAACCGTTGAAAATATTGATTTATCTGATTGGACAATAGAATTTACTCCCAACAATGCCAGCACAACTATTATTACTTTGAGTAATAATATTCAAACCGGAAACGCTACTTCAACAGAACCTTACTTTTTAATGGAGCGAAGCGATGATACTACGGTTAGCAATATTTCCGCTGATTTAATTTATACAGGAGCTTTAAATAATAGCGATTTTACAATTAAATTAAAAGATCCGTCTGGAAATGTAATTGATTCTGTTAGCGCTATTTCTAACTGGGAAAAAGGAAATAATACTATTAAACAAACAATGGAGCGCAAAGCAGACTTAACATGGATTACTTTTGGAGAAACAAATGAATATGGAGCAGATGGATATTATTTAAATGTTGATAATAATACATTTATTAAAGATGCTGGTAATAATAAAATTTTAGGCAGTCCAAGGCAACCGAATAGCGATATAGAGGATTATCCTCCTTTTGGAAATTTAAGTTTTTCTCTGACATTTAATTAAAATTTTTTAGTTTTTAATTTTTTTCATTGAACTGTTTTCGGAACAAGAAGACAGAAGAAGGAATAGCTTAACATTACCTACTCTTATATATTTATTATCTTGTTTAATTCTTTTTTAAGCTTGTCTTTGTCAAAGGAAAGTTTTTGCAGATTGGAAAGTTTTTGGAATAGTTTTTGATAATCGTGTTTTTTGTTTTTTACTTTATATAGTTTTTCGTATTTTGTAGCGATTGTTCCTTCTTCTGCTGTTAATATATTTTCTTTTAATTTTTCGCCCGGTCTTATTCCGGTACAAACAATAGGAATATCCTTATAAGGTTCAAAGCCTGATAATTTTATTAGTTCCTTTGCTAAATCAATTATTTTAACAGGTTCTCCCATATCTAATATATAAATATCATTATCTTCGCCAATTGCCCCTGCTTCCATAACTAATAAAACTGATTCCGGTATGGTCATAAAATATCGTTCCATTTTCTTATCTGTTATTTTTACCGGTCCTCCCATTTTTATTTGTTTTTGAAAGGTTGGTACTACGCTACCACGAGAACCTAAAACATTGCCAAAGCGAACGGAAATAAATTTGGTTTCGCCTTTATTTTGCAAACTACTGATAAGCATTTCTGCTAACCGTTTGGTTTTACCCATTACAGACACAGGGTTAACAGCCTTGTCTGTTGATATTAGGACAAATTTTTCTACATTATTTTTTTGAGCGGAGAGAGCCATATTTAATGTTCCTAATGAATTATTATTTATTGCTTCATCCGGGTTTTCTTCCATTAGGGGAACATGCTTATAAGCAGCGGCATGAAATATTATATTAGGCTGTAAGGTTTTTAATAGGTTATAGGTTTTTATTTTATCGCGTATATCAGCAATTATAGCTTCGTATTTTAAGTTAGGAAAATTGTGTTTTATTTCTTCTATTATGTTAAATAGTTCGCTTTCGTTTTGGTCTATTAAAATAAGCTTTTCCGGATTAAATTTAATAATTTGTCGGCATAATTCTGAACCAATTGAACCGGCTGCGCCAGTAACTAATATCTTTTTACCGGCAATAAAAAGGTTTATTTCATCTGTGGCAATTTGAGCCGGTGGTCTTCCTAACAAATCCTCAAGCCTGACTTCACGAATATCTTCAAGCGCGATTTTTCCAGAAAGTATCGCGTTTATTTCAGGCACTATTTTAATATTTTTTACTCCGGCGTCGCGTGATAGGTAAGTTGCTTTTTTTATTAAATCTACCTCGCTTGAAGAAAGAGAAATAATTATATTTTCAATTTTATTCTGCTCTACTAATTTAGGAATATCTTTTATGCTTCCTAATACTTCTATGTCGTGGATATAAGTATGAAGTTTATTCGGATTATTATCTACTAATAAAATAGGGTAGTAATTGCTTTTTTTAGAATGTAGCATCCCTCTTAATAATTGAGAGCTTGTTTCACCCGCGCCTACTATCAATGTTCTTTCTCCTTCTTTGTTTTTACCAATAAATAAATCAAGGTAAAATCTTTTAGCAAAGCGAAGCGCGCTTATAAGAACAATAGTAAGAATATAATTTAATACGATAATAGAGCGAGGAAAGCCATTAAAAATGTATATAGTATCAGGAATTAAAACAAAGATAGCAATAAAAACCAAAGATGCAAGGCTTACGCTTTTAATAATTTTTATTAGTTCTCGCGAGCTAACAAAAGTCCAAGTAAATGAATAAAGTTTTTGCCACCAAAGTATTGGCAGGGTAATAATTGCAAATATGTCAATTATAAACCAGATATTAGGAAAGTATTGAGCGGGTATGCTACCTTCAAAGCGCAAGAAAAAAGACCCTAATAAACTAATGGCAATTATAATAGTATCAGCAACAAGGAAGACTATTATTTTCTTATACAGAAAGTGGTTTTTTTTCATGAAGAGTAAAGGCCTTTGCCTGATATAATTATTAGAACGGTTTTTATTATTATTTTTAGATCAAGTAAAATAGACCAGTTTTTAATATATTTTATATCATACATTAATTTCTCTTTTTTATCAATACTATTTCGCCCTTTTATAACCGCTAAACTTGTTAATCCCGGGGTAAAGTAAAACCTTGTTTTTTCTATCAGGGTTAATTCTTTAACTTCTTCATAAACTAAAGGGCGAGGACCAACTATGCTCATATCGCCCTGTAAAATATTTATTAACTGAGGCAGTTCATCTAAACTTAATCTGCGTAAAATTTTACCTAATTTAGTTAAGCGCCTGTCATTTTTTTCTATTTTTTTATGATATGTTTCATTATTATCAATCATTGTTCTAAATTTTAATATTTTAAATATTTGTTCATTTTTACCTACTCGTTTCTGCTTAAAAAAAACAGGACCTTTTGATGTTAATTTTATTAAAATTATTATAAGTAAAAATAAAGGGCTAATTAAAATTAGCCCTAAAATAGCAACCACAAAATCAATTATTTTTTTAATTATCAGATTCATTTTAATTAAAGAAATTTTTGATTATTTCTATAACATAATTTACTTCTTCATTACTTAGTTCTGGATTCATTGGGAGAGATACAACAGTTTTACAAATTTTTTCTGTTTCTGGCATATTGTAATTATTAGGTTGCATTACTTTATGTCTATAATTAGGTTTTGGCCAGGATATCAATGTTTCCACGCCTTGCTCTTCTAAGCGCTCTACGAGTTTATCTCGGTAATCGTATCTAATAACATAATTTTGATAAACATCATAAAATCTTTTATCTTCAAAATGAGGCAAGCCAATATTTTTTATATCTTTAAGACCTTCTTTGTACATTTCGGCAATTTCGCGTCGCCTATCAATATAGTCTTTTATGTGAGTTAATTTTACATATAAAATTGCAGCGTGTAAGTTATCTATTCTTTCATTGTAGCCGTGATAATAAAATTCTCGCTCGCCTTCAATTTTGTTTTCGCCATGTTCTCTAAGCATTCTTATTTGCTTATAAATTTCTTCGTCATTCGTTGTAATCGCGCCGGCATCGCCAAAAGCGCCTAATAATTTAAAAGGGTAAAAGCTAAAAGAACCTGCTAAGCCAAATGAGCCAGCCATTTGGCCATTAAATGTCGCGCCTAATGATTGAGCCGCATCCTCTATTACAATTAAATTATGTTTTTTTGCAATATTCATCAAACGTTCCATATCGCAAATCCTTCCGTTTAAATGAACAGGTATTATGGCTTTTGTTTTTGGAGTAATAGCGCGCTCTACCTCGTCCATATTCATATTAAAATCTTTGTTCACATCTACTAAAACAGGAATAGCGCCATTTAAAACTATAGCTGAAATAGTAGCCATAAAAGTATGTGAAACAGTTATAACTTCATCACCCGCTTTAATGCCTGAAACTCGTAAAGATAAAATCAAAGAAGAAGTTCCATTACTTAATCCAACAGCGTATTTTGTGCCTACATATTCGGCTAAATTTTTTTCAAAATCGCTTGTATGATGACGAAGTATTAAATCGCCTTTTGTTAAGACTTCTCTTATAGTTCCCATGAATTCTTTTTCATAGGTTTTAAAATGCTTTGGAAAATTAACAAATGGTACCTTATATCTACTCATATTTTATTTGAGTACTAATTAATTATATATAATTATATAATTTATTTTAAGTGTTTGCAATATTATATTACTAAGAATAGTTTTTACATTAGTTTTTTAATAGTTTTAATTATATCTTTATTAGATAAGCCATGTTTTTCTTTTAAGAATTCCTGGTCGCCGATGTACTTGGAAAATGTATCATCTACACCTATTCTTTTAAATTTAGTATTTATGTTATTTTCCGCGATTACCTCGGCAACAGCGCTTCCAAGACCTCCAATAATACTGTGTTCTTCAATAGTAAAAATTGCTTTTGTTTCTTTAATCGCGTTTTTTATTATATTTATATCCAATGGTTTTATGGTATGCATGCTGATTACTTTGGCATTTACATTTTCTTTTTTTAATAGTTTAGCAATTTCCATTGTTTGACTGAGCATTCCACCTGTTGATACTAATGTGATATCATTGCCTTGTTGTATAACAATTGCTTTACCAATTTTAAAATTAGGATTGGTTTTATGGATAATATGGGATTTTCCAATTCGCATATAGCAAGGTCCATTATATTTTATCATAGCCTCAGTTGCTAATTTTGTTTCTACCGGATCAGCGGGAGCCAAAACAACCATATTAGGTAAAGCGCGCATTATTGCAAGATCCTCTGTTGCATGATGAGTGCTAGCTAATATTCCATAATGAAACCCAGCGCCAACAGATATTATTTTTACATTTAAGTTATGATAGCAAATATTATTTCTAATTTGTTCTAAAGCGCGAAGAATAGGGAAGTTGGCAATTGAATAAGTAAAAACGGATTTACCCGTGCTTGCAAGTCCGGCTGCAATTCCAGTCATATTTTGTTCAGCAATACCGACATTTAAAAATTGATTAGGAAATTTAGCTTGATAGTTCTCTATAACTGAGTAGCCTAAATCGCCTGTAATAAAAAATATATTTTTATTTTTACTTGCTTTTTTTTCTAAAGTTTTTATGAAAGCGTCTCTCATATTTTTTGTACTCAAAAAATTACGAACCGAAATCATTTGAGGTCCTAATCTTTAATTCATTAAAAGCTTGCTGTAACATTTTTTCATCAATATTCCAGTAATGCCAATCAATAGAATTTTCCATAAAGCTTACTCCTTTTCCTTTTATAGTGTGGGCAATAATAAAAGTAGGTTTATTTTTAATCGTATTATTTAAAGCTTTTTCTATTTCTTTATGATTATGGCCGTCAATTTCTATGGTATTCCAGCCAAAAGCTTTTAATTTATCATAAAGCGGTTCAAGATCAAGAATATTTTCTACATAATCCAAACTTTGAATTTTATTATAATCAACAATAACAGTTAAATTGTCTAATTTATTATGCGGAGCAAAAAGAAGCGCTTCCCAAATTGAACCTTCATCCATTTCTCCGTCGCCTAAAATAACAAAAGTATGGTAATTTTTTTTATATCTTTTTGCTGATAACGCAACACCGCAGGCAAAAGAAAGCCCGTGACCCAAGGAGCCGGTAGAAAAATCAACACCGGGAACATTTAATTTAGTTACATGCCCTGGTAAACCATTATTTTTATAATATGTATTAAGGCGTTCTCTTGAAAAAAATCCTTTTTCAGCAAGTATTGCCCACATTACCGCAGCCGCATGGCCTTTGCTTAAAATAAATCTATCTCTATCTTCCCATTCCGGATCTTTAGGATTTATATTTAGGATATTAAAATAAAGCACAGTTAAAAGATCTACTGTGGAAAGATTAGAACCGGCATGAGCACTTTGCCCTTGGTAGAGCATTTTTAAAATATATTCTCGTATTTTGGTGCTTATTTTTCTGTACGGTGGATGATTTTTTTTCATTACAAATAAATTATATAGAAAAATATTTTATTGTAAACAAATTAAGAAACAAGAGTTCTCAGTTATGTTTAATTATAGTTTTAATCGTTTGTAAAATTATTTTTATATCTGTTAAAAATGATTTTTCTTTTAAATATTTTAATTGAAGTTTGGCTTTAGTAGGCCAAATTTTTTCCATATAGGCTTTGTGCGGATCAGGCTCTCCTTCTAAAATTTTGCCTTCGTTTGAATTCCATAACGACGCATAATCAGTAATGCCCGGCTTTAATGTTAGTATTGGTAATTCTCTCTTAGTATACAAGTCCACTACCTCTTTTACCTCTGGTCTTGGACCTACAAAACTCATTTCACCTTTTAAGACATTTATGAATTGAGAGAATTCATCTAATTTAAATTTACGTAATAGCTTGCCAATTTTGGTAATACGAGCATCATCGTCAGAAGACGACGGACCGCCGATTTTATCAGCATTGATAACCATGGTGCGAAATTTATACATTTTAAAAAGTTTTCCATTGAGTCCTACGCGAGTGCCCTTGTAAAAAATAGGACCACGGTCGCTCAATTTTATTAAAACAGAAATTATTATCAGTAAAGGAGATAATATGATTAGTCCTATTATGGAAAATATAATGTCAAAAAGTCTTTTTATCATATTTAAAATTTATACTATCTTTGCAACAACAGTGTATTTTCACTTTTAAGTTTTACTTTTTAGGATTAGAGGCTATTACAACTATCTTAAAGGCATATTTTTTTAAGAAAGGTATTTTTAATAGCAAGTAATCAATAGCGTCTAATATTTTTACAGGGTATTTTATAAAAGAGTAATTCCTAAAAGGCAGTGCTAAAATAAAAGATAAATGAAAGTATTTTACATCTATTTTGTTAAAATATTTTTTTAATAAGTCTAAATCTTGTGTTTTAAATATATGATTTGTCGCCCAACCCGTTCTCTTTCCTCGTAATTTATTTATTGCTCTTTTTAAGTTGGCAATAGGATTATGACCCAGTGTTTCAATAGCAAGCATTGCGCCTTCTGGTTTTAAAACGCGAGCAATTTCACTTATTCCTTTTTCAAGTTCTAATGATGAGAAAGTCCCGCCATCAAAAACAATATCAAAAGAGTTATTTGGCAGATCAAGTTTTTCGCAATCCATCACTTTAAATTTAACTTTATCAGAAACTTTTTCCTGTTCCGCTTTTTTTTGAGCCAATTTTAATGATTCCTTAGATAAATCAACAGCAAGAACTTGCGCGTTATTTTTTGCTGGCAGGGTAGAGTGTACGCCATTTCCACAGCCGTAATCAAGCAGTTTTTTTCCATTAGAATTTTCTTTTAGCCATTTTTCGCAAAATTTGTAACTTGTAAAAAGACTGTGATTTAAACCTTCAAAATCAGTTTTTTTATTTTCATCAGAAATATTTTGCAATTCTATTGCTTTTCTATCGTAGTATTCTATTTCTTGTTTTTTATGGTTTTCCATAGTTTTATTATACTTCATTTAATTAATTTTATCAATCCATATAGCGAACCTAAACCGTAACTTATGTGAAAAATAAAAAACATTATTGAAGTTATAGCTAAAGATATTAAGTTTTTTTCTTTTTTATATATTTTAAAAGAAAAGTTTAAGTCTATTAAACCGTATAAAATTATTATTAGCACAAATAAAGGAAATATAAAAAATAAAGTTATAATTAGAGAAAAAGTAAAAACAAGCGGTATTAAATGTCTAATTGATACCGGCATAATATCGCTCCATTTAAAAGGCAGTATTGCCCATAATCCATTTCTAAATGTGTGTTTTATGAAATTTATTAAACCTGAAGGAGCATAATAATAAGATACTATTCCGGGAACAAAAAGTGTTTTACCGCCGGATTTTTTTAATCTTAGATTAAATTCCATATCTTGGCCACGAGAAAGTTTTTCATTAAACAAACCAATATGCTTAAAAAGCTTTTTTTTATAACATCCGCCAAAAACTGTATCAACTAATAGTGGCTTATTTGAGCCGGTTCTAAAAATAGAATTTCCAACACCAAAACGATTAGAAAGGACATTAGCAATAGCTTTATCTATAAGGCTTTTTGTGCGTGGAATGGTAATCATTGTTCCCCCTACATTATCTACTTTATGTTTTAATAAATTAGATACGCATTTTTTTATATAATATTTTTCATATTTAGCATGAGCATCAAAGCGAATAATAATATCTCCTTTAGATTTTTTAATTCCCATATTTAAAGATATAGGGGTAATTTTTTTAGGGTTATTTATTAGTTTGATAAAAGAGTATTTAGCAATATATTTTTTTACAATTTCTTGCGTCTTATCCTCGCTATTACCGTCAATAACAATAATTTCCAGTTCATTTTTTGTATAGTTATTACTTATTATTGATTTTAAACAATTTTCAATAAAATTTTCCTCATTATGAGTAGGTATTATTATGGATATAAGATTATTTTTCATAGTCTTTAAGTAAATTTTCATAGTCTTTAATTATTTTTGATAAAATATAATTTATGGAAATGGCGGAAAATATTAGAACAAATGTCATAATTGGTAGCATATATCGTAATATAGAAAGAGAGGAAATAGTCATTAACCAAAAGTATAGAACAAAAGATAGTAAGAAAATAATGTAAGATATATTATCTTTGAATTTTTTAAAAGCTAAAAATATCCCAAAAACGGCAAGTAATAAGTACGGAGCTTGAATTAATATTATAGTGTTTTCCCACCACATTTGAGAAGTGCCGTACCAAGATCTTATAATTTTTAACCCTATTAATTTAGAGAAAGTTAAGTGATTAGTTTTAAATTCGTTAAGAGAGAAGTTAATAATATTGCCAATCGTTGTTAAGTCAGTATTATTAGCTCGCTCCATTAGGTTTTTTAAATTAGGTGATATATTTGGTTTTGCATTACTTTTGTTATTTGTACTGATAGCATATTTTAATCCGATAGCTGTGGAGTCTGCGCCAATAGAAGAAATAGGTACAAAGCGATCGGTTTGAAAAGAAGCATATAAGCTCCAAGGAAGTATAGCCGATAGAAATCCAAAGAGTAATACCAATGTTAGCACAGTTCCTTTTAAATATTTTTTGTAATTTTCTTTGAGTAGTAAAAATGTAAAAGGAATAAAGATAAGAGGTAAGAAAAGTCCTATTGGGCGAACAAGGGCACTAAAGCCAATTATTATACCAGTTAAGAAAATTAAGAGAATCCACTTTTTTTGGATTGAATTTAAAAAGAGCCAAATGCTAATAAACAAAAGTAAAATGAATGGTATTTCAGTATTAGGATTTTTTATTAACCAAAGATTAAATGGGTAAAACGTCCATAAAATAGAAGAAATAAAAGCAATTTTTTTACCATCGTAATTGCTTAGATATAATGATAAAATAAATATTTTTTTAACAATAATAAAAAGCAAACAAGCGTTAAAGGCGGTAATCACAGTATTGAATAAAATGATTAAAGGTAAATAGTTTAGGTTAAAGATATTAGCTAAACTAAATATAGGTGTTAAAAATAATGGATAACCAGGAGCGCATCTTACGTAAAATCCTTTTTCTAAAATAATGCCAGTACCATTTATAATATTTTCAGTCATTGGCTTGTAGCAATTTAAGTAATCTGTTCCTGGTATAGCATGTTCGGTTGGTCCAATATTTTTTAAAAGCATTAAAAAAGAAAGCGAAAATAAAAGAGAAATAATAAATATTATGCACAAAATCGTTTTTGTATTTATTTTCATAAATAAAGTTTAAATTACTTTTGAAATTTTAATTTTAAAAGATGAAAAAAAGTTTTTATACCAGAAAAAAAGTTTTGTCCTTTAGAAATGGAGTATTTAGTATAAATAGCTTTTATAGGAATTTCTTTTAATTTTAAATTATTTCTTCTTACTTCTTTGATAATTTCAGAAGAAACTTCCATGCCATTGGTTTTTATATTTATCAATTTCAAAGCTTTTTTATTAAATACTCTAAAACCTGACTGGCTATCTTTGCATTTTACGCCAAATAAAATATAAGTAATAATATTTCCAATTTTATTATATATTTTTCTTTTTACAGGCATTTTTTGATTAATAATAAATCTGGAGCCTATAACTACATCTGCTTCGTTCTCTAAAATTGGCTTTATTAAAGAAGGTATTTCATTGGGGTCATGTTGCAAATCAGCATCAAGAGTAATAGCAATATCAGTATTTTCTTCTATAGCCTTATTTAATCCCGTTTTTAATGCTCCGCCCAGGCCTTTATTTACTTCGTGTTTATAAACCTTAGCGCCTTCTCGTTTTGCTATTTTGTAAGTAGAGTCGTGAGAAGCATCATCAATAACTATAATTTTATTTGTATATTTACGTGCTTCTTTTATAACAGAGGCTAATGTTTTTTCTTCATTATAGGCTGGTATTATTATGGATATTTTCATTTTGATGATTTATGTATTATATGTTGTTTATGTAAAACAATACTTGCCATACTTAATGCAACTAAGAACCAATATAGTTCTGATATTTTTACAACTCTAAAAGCTTCTGCCGCAAAAGACATAATTAACATAGAAAATGTTATAGATACTAACGCGGCTGAAATTCCTACAATAAAAGCATCTTTCCCTTCAAGGAAATTTTTCAAGGAAATTTTTATAATTAAATATAATATTGCTAAAAATGCAATAAAGCCAATAATTCCAGTATCTACGATATTTTGTAAATATTGATTATGGGGCTGTTGATTATCTAATAAAAAAGATTTTCCAAATCCAAATGTTAAATACAGAGGTTTTTCAGTAAGGCGTATTATTTGATTTTTCCAAATGTTTACGCGTGAGCTTTTATTTGTATTTTGAATATTAAGTTCATTGACAATATTCTCTGTATCTAAAATTCTATATGATCCAGGTATTGTTGGAAGTATTATAGACACTGTAATTATAATAGTAAAAATAGAAAATAATATAAATGAGAAAAGTTTTTTTATATAATTTTCTTTAAATAAATAAAATATAAATATTAAAATTATTGATGGTATTAAAGAAAATAAAGTAGTTCTTGACCCCGAAGATAATACCCCTACTATAGGAAAAAAGCACAATAATCCTATTGATATTTTTTTAAAATTAGATATTTTTAAGTGCCTATAATAGAATAAAAATAAATTAGATAAAAAAATAAAAAATAAGAGAAAAAATCCCCCACTGATAAAAGGACTATCTGGTTCTATGAAAGAAGTAGGACCATAATAATAAGTTAAGCGAAGACCGGTTACTATTTGGAATATTATCCAGCCAGCATTTATTACTCCTAAAAATACTAATAATTTTATTATGGATTTTGCCCCTGACAAGCTTTTTATACTGTAAAAAACTAAGAAATAAATAATAAAAAATTCTACTTCTTTTGCAAAGAAAAATAACCCGTTGCTTACAGTTATATTTTTTAGTATTAAGTTTAATAGTATGCTAAAAAGGCTTATTGCTATCCAAGCTGTAATAGGAATAAATAAGGGCGGTTTTTGTATATTAGTTTTTTTTAAGAGCAATATGTTGAATACAAAAATAGCGCCTAATATTATAATTAAAATATCTTCTATTTTAATTTCAAGTATTCGGCCACTTTCAATAACTCCTGCGGAAAAACTAGGAGATAGAGCAATAGCAATAGCAATTAAAGCAGCTGGCATTACATTTAATATTTTAATTTTCATTTAATAAATTTTTAACTAAATCAGACCAGTCTTTTTTAAACTTTTCTGAAGTGAATTCTTTGGCATATTTATATCCTTTTTCACCCAAATCTTCTCGTTTCTTTTTATCTTTTAATAGTTCTTCTGTTTTTTGTTTAAGAATATTAAAATTTTGGCAAATAATTTGCTCTCCCCCCATAAGAAGTTCTTTCATACCTCCAAGGCCTGATCCTATCACCGGAGTTTTTAAAAGCATTGCCTCATGAGCGCTTATACACCAGCCTTCTTTAAATTTAGACATAGTAATAACAATTGTAGATGCTTTTAATAAGTATAAATATTCTTTATAATCTAAATCTAAATTAATTGTTGGAATATTTACTTTTTTATCACCTGAGGTAACTAAATGAACATTTAATTCTTTTAAGACTTGAAAACTCTCTAATACTCCTTTGGATTTTTGGCAATTGCCAATATAAATTATCGGTTTATTTTTTAATCTATATTTTTTTTTGAACTTTATAATTTCTTTGTTGCTAATTTTAAAATCATTTAAATTAAAGCCAGGATATATTTTATAAACATTTTTATATCTTTTTTTTAGAAAATAATTTTTCCAGTATTCAGAAATTGTAACAATATAGTCTGCTTTTTTTAAATTAAAAAAAGCAATATGTTCTACAAAAAAAAATATAAATCGATAAATAGCAGAAAAAACTGAAGAATCAATATGATAAATTAAGGCTAAATTTTTATCATGTTTTCTTAAAGGTATAATAGTAGTTAATATATCATTTAGTATAAATAAATCGCTTTTCTGTTTTTTAAGCTTTAAAAGGTTTACTATAAAGTAAAAAGGCTTTAGGTATTTTAAATTTCCTTTCTGAATGTTTTTTAGTTCAATATTAAAATTCGAAGAAAGAATTTTGCGAACTTTTTGGCCATAAATAAACCCTCCAGAAAGTTTTGTGTTATTATTTATCCAGGTAATTTTTTTACGCATATTATATTTCTTTTCGCCAATAATTTAATAAATCTTCCAGTGTTTTTTCAAAAGGAATCTCTGGATTCCAATTTGTTTGTTTATTGAATTTTGAGTAATCACCTAAAAGAATTGGGACATCAGACGGTCTCATTCTTTCCGGATCCTCTGTAATTTTAATATCTTTAATTGTACTTAATTTTATGAGTAGATTAAGTACTAATTTTATGGTTATTGTTTTTCCAGAGCAAATAACATATTGTTCTCCAGTTTTGCATTTTTCTGTAGCTAAGTGGTAAGCTCTAACAATATCTCTTACATCAGTAAAATCGCGTTTAGCATTTAAATTACCTACATGTATTATTGGCTTTTTCTTCCCTTTTTCTATTTCTGCTATTTGTTTTGCAAAATTAGAACAAACAAATTGTTCGCCACGCCTAGGGCCAGTATGATTAAATGCGCGAGTAATGATAGTTTTTAATCCATAGCTTTGGCTATATTGATAAGCAAGCATATCTTGAGTTATTTTTGAAACAGCATAAGGGGATAGTGGGCGTAAAAGTGATTTTTCATTAATAGGAAGTTCATCTTCTAATACTAGTCCATATTCTTCAGAGCTACAGGCTATTAAAATTTTTGGATTTATTTTTAAATCTCTAACTGTTTCAAAGATGTTTAGTTCTGAAATAATATTATTTATTAAAGTGTCTTCCGGGGAATGCCAAGAAACAGGTACAAAACTTTGTGCGGCTAAATGGTATATTTTTGAAGGAGTAGATTTTTTTATAACTCTATACACTGCAACCCTATTATTAAGGTCGCATTCTAAAAGCTCTATTTTATTTTTTATATGTTTTATTCTATGAAGTTCATCTCCTAAGTGATGAGAAAATATTGTTCCGTAAATTTTTACTTTGGGAAGGTTTTTTAAATAATATTCTGCTAAGTGAGAGCCAACAAATCCTGTTATTCCTGTTATTAATATATTCATTTTTTTATTGAAAACAAGGTTATCAATTATTTGTTAACGAGTGAAACGAGTTTACAAATAATTAGATGTTCTTATAATTTTTTATTTTAATGTTTAGTAGTTTTTACACACAAAAGATTAATGTAACCTTCTTTTGCTATGATATGTATATGTTTATCTATTTCTTTCAATTCTCCCCCAGATAAAATAGCTTGAATTGTAAAGCCCATATCGTAAATTTGTTTTAAAAATTTAAGAGCGGTTGAACCACCTAATTCTAATGCTCGCGCATTGTATTCTATAAGCATAATTAATTTTCTTGATTTTTTGGCTGTTTTTAACATACCCTTTAAAGCTTTTGGTTCCGCTCCCTCTATATCCATTTTGATAAAGTCAATTTTAGGATTACCTTGAAGTTCTAAAAAATTATCTATTGTTGTAGCATGGATCTTAATTTCTTTTTTGCATTTTATTTCATTGTTAATTTTAGATGTATTGTAAAAGCTATGCTTAGCTGGAACATCCATTTGAAAAAGCGTAACAATTTCTTCTTTATCTGAAAGAGCCTTTGGTATGGAAATAACATTTTTATATTTTGAAGAAGAGATATTTTTTCGCAACATTTTATAGCTATTTGGTTCTGGTTCAAAAACCCAAACAGTGCCGGTTTGTCCGGTTAGTTTGGAGAAGAGGCGGGTAAAATAACCTATATCTCCTCCTATATCTAATATTTTCATTCCTGGTTTTATGTATTTTTTAGATATAATCACTGTTTCATGCTCATACCACCCTAATAGATATCGTAATTTTGTTCCCCAATTTTCTTGAGGAAAAAGAGATAATTTTTTTGTTTTAGCGAAAACAAATATAATTGGTTTTATTAAAAATAAGATAAAAATAAATCCTAATTTATTTAATCCTATTTTTTTTATAAAACGATAAATTTTTGTAATATAATTTTCAAACATATATTTCTAAACGAACAATACGAATCTATAGACTAGCATAATCTTTTATAATTTTTTTAATATCAAAATAATATGCTCTTTCTAATGATCTCTCTTTATATTGTTTATATAAATTTTTATCTGAAAGAATTTTTATCATTGCTTCACTTAATATTCTTTCATTGTCAATTGGTACCAATATACCATATTTTGCATATTCTATGGTAGTAGTTTTATGATATGGATTAGTTTCCGGCGCTAAAATATCTCTTGGACCTGAATCGCAATCTGTTGATATAATTGGAATGTTGCAAGCAAGCGCTTCTGTAATAATAATTCCAAATCCTTCCCACAGTGAAGAGAATACACATAATTTTGATTTAGATAAAAATTTGAATGGATTTTTTTGTACCCCTAATAAATATACATCATTTTTTAAATTTAGTTCACTTATAAGATTTAATATATTATTTTTTAGAGGACCATCTCCTAAAATTACTAATTTTAAATCAGGGTATTCCTTTTTTATTTTTTTAAAAGCCTTAATTAACTGATGTTGATTTTTTTGTTCACTTAATCTTCCTAAATTAAAAATTACCGGGTGTTCAAATATTTTTTTGTATTTTTTTTCAATTGGTTCCTTAGATAATTTTTGTATTTTTTTTATATCAATCGGGTTATATATTAACTTCATTTTTACTTCCGGAACATCAAAATTTTCCGTTAAATCTTTTTTTAATCCTTTTGATATAATAACAATGCGCTCTGTTTTTTTAAATAATATTCTCATCAAATATTTAAATAGTATTTTTTTTATACCGTTATAATTTTTTGATTGTAAATTACCAATGCGTACAATGCTATTTTTTCCTGATAAAATGTTTATTATGTGAGGAATATTTCCAAGACTCATAGTATAGTCTGGATTTTCTTTTTTTACTATTTTTCTAAATTTAATCCAAGTAACAATAAAATAATATAGCTTTAAAAAAGGATTATTTTTGTGAGGAATATTCAAAGATAGTAACTTGCCTTTATATGGATAGAATATTATATTCCTTAGAATTACTATAATGGGATTAAAGTTTTTAGGAAGATTAAGAGAAATTTCTGAAACAATTCTTTCACCTCCTCCTGCTTCTAAAGAAGGAATAAAAAAAATAATTTTTTTTTGTTTAGGATTATTTGTCATTATTGTTTCTTTAGTTTAATAAGCATATCGCCATTAGTGCGACCAATTAATTTACTATATGAGTATAAAAACAAGGCTGGTATTCCACCAATAATATATTGTTTAAGAGTAGCAAAGAATTTTAGTAGTCGCATTATCTTTTCCATCTTATTTTTGCTTATATTTTTTGGCGCATTGTTAATAGTTTTACCAATTACGTTAGCTCTAAATTTTTCATTAATAGCAGAGGAGAGAGTATTGAATTCACCTATAAAATAAATATTTACTATTTTAAAATCAATGTTTTTAAATAAATTTGCTATTGATTCTTTATTCCAGCGAAGTAAATGATGAGGTGGGAAATCCCATCCAGATAAATTAGTTAACATTCTTTCTCTATTAGGCGTGCTTAAAATTATAAAGCCATCAGGTTTTAATAATTTTTTTACATTTTTAATAAATTTACTCGGATCTTCTAAGTGTTCAATTACTTCGAAAAAGGTAATTATATCAAATTTGGGTAAATCATTTTTAGCAAAAAAATCATCAATGGATATAGTAAAAACATTTTTTAGATTAAAATATTTTTTTGCTATATTTATGGCATGATTATCAAAATCAACTCCCCAGATATCTGCTCCTCTCTCTCGCACTTTGGCTAATAATTCCCCTGTACCGCATCCGATATCTAAAAATTTAGTCCCTTTAGAGAATTTTTTATATAGTTTTAGAAACTTTTTATGATAGACTTTATATATAATTGGCTTTAAAGTATCTTTTAAAAGATACTCATTAGCATCTTCATACCATTTGTTACCAGGGTTTTTAAAAGGATTCCAAAATTGTGTTTTACATAAAGAACATTCAAATAAAGAAAAATCACCATATTTATTTTTATGATCTATGATGAATTTAAATTTCTTCCCTCTATTACATATAGTACAAATTTTAGGCTTAGATATCATAACTATTTTGTGAAAGTTTTGCAGAAATTATATATAGTATTGTAGTTATTAGTATCGTTTTCAATATGAGCAGCATTAATATCACCAACTACAGTATTATTAAAATAAGAAATTATAAAGCGAGAATTTATTTTTTCTAATTCTTCTTTGCTTATCTTATTTTTATTATTTATTTGCTCTCGTATTTTTTCTTTTAATTCTTCAAAACTATTTATTTTTTGGCACAACGGATGATAAGTATAGAATACATTTCCTAATATGTATGAATGTTTTCCTATTAATGCTGTTTCCATTCCTACTGTGCTTGTAAGAGTTACTACGCCTTGAGATTTTTTTATTAAATCCTCCATATTTTCTTTTGTTGATATTAAAACAATATTTGGAATCTGCTTTAACTTTTTATAAAAACTTTTAGTATTATAGCCTATTGATGATGGATGTTCTCTTACATACAGTTTATAACCAAAAGGAAGACTAAAAGCCGCATTTTTAGCTGAATTTATTTGATCAGAAAAATAAGTTGCTAAAACAGATGTTGATGCTTCGGGTTGAATATGAAGAGGGAAAAGGAAAAATTTATCTTTATCATTTACTTTGTCAAAAATATTTTTAAATGTTAATATTCTAAAATATCTTTTTATAGCATACCATATATATATAAGATGATGCTTAAATACTGCTTCGCTTTCATAATCAAATTGTTTAACGCATTTTCTTATAGAATAATATTTTAGTATATATTTTAGTATTTCTTTTTCTCTTTTAATATAGCGCTTAAGACTTGTTATAGGTTTATAAGCACTAGGTTTTTTTTCATAAGAAGGTATTTTTTTATGAGTTATAAAATCCAGTACAAAGTTTTTAGCAAATTCATGCTCTTTATTTGATAAATCGTTGTATCTTATTTTTTCAAAACTTTTTTTATATCTAGAACAAGTATATTTTAAGTCAAAAATATCTATTTGTCCTTTAATGCGAGAACCGATAAAGCCAAGATAAGATATATTATTTTTTTCACAAAAATAATATATTATTTCAGAAAAAATATTTGATGGCAATGAGCTTACTATGTATTTCGGTTTTTCTGTTTTAAATACAAAATCAATAAATTGATACAGTTGTGATACTATTTCTATTGAGTTATCATAATTAAAAGTAAATGATTTTGTTGTAGATTTTCTATCATAAGTTGGGAAAAATTCTTTCCAAGATAAATTTTCTAAATATTTATTCGGACCTTTTTTATAATTTTTTTCAAGCCAATCAACTTTGGAAATAATTTTTATTCTTTTATCAGTAAAAAATCTTTTTTTAGTAAATTCTGATATTTTACTATTAGCAATAACAATACACTCGTCTCCTTGATTTAAGGTTTCAAGAGATAATTTATTTAAAAATTCTATCAAGTAATCTACTTGGTTTAGTAAAAAACACCATTTCATAAAATATTATTAAAAATTCAAAACACAAATTTCATAAACAAGCAAAACGCAAATTTTAAAAATATTAAAATACAAAGTTTATTTTTACTTATCTGTTAAGAATTATAAATATAGCATTTGCCTGTATTTTATGTCTTTATGTTTTGTATGGTTTTATATTATACATTGTTAAAATATATTACCATCTGATATAATAATATCAAGTTTACAATAAATTACAAAAAAATGAAACATAAGTTTATAAAAGATATAGGTTTTTCAGGTTTGACTAATTTGATTACCTCGTTTAGAGGTATAATTATTTTACCTATTATAACTAAAATTTTAGGGGCTAGTAATTATGGAGTATGGACGCAAATATCAGTCACAGTTAGCTTAATAGCTCCCATTATTGTTTTAGGCTTACCCAATGCAATAGTGCGATTTTTAATAGCTAATAAGGATAAGGAAGAGATAAAAGAGGGGATTTGGTCTGTGTTTTTAGTAATAGTATTAATAAGTTTAGCAGTTGCTTTAATATTTATTTCTTTTGCTAATTTTATTTCTTCATTTTTGCAGGTGCCTATAGTTTTTATTTTTGCTATAGCTATAATAATTGTTTTAGAAAGTTTAAATTCATTTTTTATAAATTTATTTCGCGCTTTTAATGAAATTACTAAATATTCTATTTTTAATGTTTTTAATGTTTTTGGTGAAATAGTATTAGTGGCTTTTGCTGTTTTATTTAATTATGGTTTGCAAGGCGCAATTTTAGCACTTATTATAATACGAGTTTTAGCGTTTTTAATACTTTTTATAAGGACTATAAAAAAAATAGGAATAAAAATACCTCAGTTTATATATATTAGAGAGTATTTACATTTTAGTCTGCCTATTGTTACCAGTAATATTTCATACTGGGGTGTGCAATTAAGCGACAGGTATATTATAGGGTTTTTTATGGGCATACTTTTTGTTGGTTATTATAGCCCTGCTTATTCCATTGGTAATTTAATTTACTTATTTATTGTGCCTTTTATAATTGTTTTACCTGTAACGCTTTCGCAGTTATTTGATAATAATAAAATAGAAGATGTAAAAATATATTTAGAGCATTCTTTAAAATATTTATTAATGATAGGAATTCCAGCTGTTTTTGGAATTTCTATCTTATCGCATCAAATTTTGCGAATATTTTCTACAATGGAAATTGCCGACAATTCTTATTTTATAGTGCCATTTATAGCAATAAGTATTTTGTTTTATGGAATTTATACTATTTTTACGCAAATACTTTTTTTGTTTAAGAAAACAAAAATACCCGCAGTAATTTGGGTATTTGCAATGATTTTAAATATAGGATTAAATATCGCGCTTATTCCAAAAATAGGATTAATAGGAACAGCACTATCTACTTTACTTTCCTATGTTTTGGCTACTATTTTAGTCTGGTATTATTCATTTAGATATTTGCAGTTTAAAATTGATTATTTATTTATAATCAAGAGCATTATTGCATCCATAGTTATGTCCAGAGCGATTATTTATTTTAATCCTAGAACATTAGCAGAGGTAATATCTTATATTATTATGGGAGTTATTATTTATGCTTTAGTAATATTTGTATTTAAAGGTATTGGTAAAAAAGAATTTAACATTATTTTTAGTTTTTTAAAACGAGCTTAAAAAAAATAATACTTCCGTAAACAGTTTGCTGAAGTGAAAAATGTATTTAAATTTAATATTATATTTTAAGGATTAATAATTTCGGAAGAAATCCATATTTTTTACATCATTTTCTAAATCCTTATTATCTTGTGTTTTAGGAGTTTCAAATAATAAATATACATCTTGATTTTTGGTTAATTCCGTTAGCTGTTCTTTTATCCATTTAAAATCAAAATTTGAATCCCATAAATTTTCATGTTCATCGTTAGGACTATTTTCATCTCCACCAGAGATCTGAAAATAAACAGGTTTTAATTCCGTAATACATTCTTTAATGTATTCTTTATAATCAAGATTTCGTTGCTTACTTGCTTTTACTGCTTTTTCAAAGTCAAAACATATTGGTTTTATTTTTTTAATTTCTTTTAATATTGGTAAGGTATTGGCAAATATAATGGTTTCGTCAAAAATATCAATTCCAGCCATGTTTTCCAGTATAATCCTTGAGTCGTCAATTTTTGCTAAATTTTCTTTAAAGCTTTTAATAGTGTGATTTTTCCCTGGATGAATAATAATAAATTTGCTGTTAAAAAAATTAGCCAGAGCAATAGTTTTTTTCCATATTTTAAGCTGAAATTCTTCTATAATTAGCTCATGAAAACCCTGATAATTAGCGTTGTGAATAACAATAGGAGCTTTTTTTAATAAAGCTAATTTTTTATAATCATGTTCTTGTTTTGAGTTATTATAAAGTTCAATAAAATCTATCTTTTTTTCTATATATAATTCTATAGCGCTTTCAAATAAATTTGTATTATTGCTCCAAAGTTTTAAACCATATTTAATCATACCTTAAATTACATCTTTAATTTTTTCTAAGGCTTCTGTTAGGCTTTTAGAATATAAGTGATATAGTTCATTATAAACGCCAATAACATTATCGCTCTTTATTTCTTTAAAGTTTTCTATAATCATTTCTCCACGATCAACTTGGTCTGTAATCCAATGCGCTGCTACAGATGCTTTTTTATTTTTATCAGCCAGCATTCTGCCAATAGGATCAGCGCCTTTATATTTATATAAACAAGGGTGTAAATTAATAGCTTTGTATTTATTTAATAAACGTTCTTTTATTATTTCTCGTCCATGACAGCAGACTAATAAGTCGGCTTCCAAGGTATTTAAATAATCAACAAATTTATTCAAGTTAATATTTTTAGGCTTTTGTACATTTAATTTTATATTTTCGGCAACTATTTCAACTGGTTCATCAACTGGAATAACGCAAACAATCTCGTGCCCTAAAGCAGCAATAGTTAATAAACTAGTAACCCCTGCTTGTCTTCCTCCGTAAAATATTATCTTCATATTAAATTGAAACAAGAATAGAATTAAAATTATAAGCTTATCCTTGTAAAATTGATTATTTGTTTATTAAGTCCCAAGAAAGAGGAGTGCCTCTCTCTATATCCTGTGTGGCTGTTTTTCCAATTACCTCATCCCAATACTTAGGCGCCAATCCATATCCCGGACGAATTGAACGAATATTTTCGTCAGTTAATTCATCTCCTTTTTTAATGTCTTTAACTACAAAAATAGAGCGCTTGAATACTGCGCTTTCTTTTTCTTTTGCTTTTACTTCGTAATTTGGTTTGCCAATAGCAACATCTATTTCCCTTACTGATGTTACAAGTTGTTTTAGTCCATCTGGTTCTATGGAAAAAGCTGCATCTGGTCCTCTGTCACTAAGCTTTTTTAAGGTAAAATGTTTTTCAATTATTGAAGCACCTAAAGCAGCAGCTGCAATGCTAGCTGTGATAGTTAAAGTATGGTCACTTAATCCTGAAATAATATTAAAACGTTTAGCAATATCTGCTATAGTAGCTAAGTTCATTTCCTCGGGAGTAGCCGGATAAGAAGAAATGCAATGCAGTACAGCTACTTGCGGGGTGCCATTTTCTTTTAAAGTTTTAACAGCTAATTCAATATCTTCTAAATTAGCCATTCCGCGAGACATAATAACCGGCTTTCCAGTAGAGGCTATTTTTTTTAGTAATTGTAAATCGCCATTTTCAAATGAAGCAACTTTATACACAGCTACATTCATTTTTTCTAAAAAGTCTACAGCCGTATTATCAAATGGTGTAGAAAATAGCATTATGCCTTTATCTTCCGCATACTTTTTTAATTTTGGTTGCCAATCCCATGGGGTATAAGCATCGCCGTATAATTTGTATAAATTATTACCATCCCAAGCACTGCCTTTAATTTGAAACCATTTTTTATCGCAATCTATTGTTAAAGTATCAGGCGTATAAGTTTGCAGTTTAACGGCATCCACTCCTGCTTCAACCGCTACATCAATTAATTTATAAGCATTTTCTATTTTTTGATTATGATTACCAGACATTTCAGCAATAATAAATACGGGATGCCCAGGTCCAACAATCCTATCTCCAATTTTCATTGTATTTTCCATAGTTTTTTTATCATCTTTATATATGTATTATATATCAAGATGATAAAATTGCAATTACTTTTTATATCTCCATCATTGATTGCGCTTTTGAGGATTTAGACAATATAAAGCACAGCAACAAACGACGATAACATTCGTCAACTGATTAAGCCCTAATCTTGTTTGTTTTTAGCTTTATCTAGATCGCGCGCTGTGTCTATATCTATATTTTCATCCTCGTCCATTATTAGGAATTCTATATTACTATTATCTATTAATTTATTCATTTTCATTAAAACATTGTAGCGTGAAAAGTATATAGCCCCGTTTTCACGGTAAAGAGGATTGTAGTATTGGCGATTGACTCTATTTTTAGGATAAAGAAGTTTGTATTTATCTTCCTCTTTATTGTATTTCCAAAAGCGTCCCCAATCTTTTATAACACTTATTACGCTATTACAACTTGTTTTTTCAAATATATCTAGCGCTTCTTCAATGCGCTTTTTTTTAAGGTAAGGAGAGGTGGGGTATAATAAAATTATAATATCTGCTTTATAATTTTCTTTTTTTTCTAAGTATTCTACGCAATGCTTAAGCACAGGCACAGTTGGAGTTTCGTCTTCAACTAATTCTGCCGGACGCTTAAAAGGTACTTCAGCGTCGTATTTTTTAGCTATAGAAGCAATTTCGTCATCATCTGTAGAAACTATAACGCGGTCAATTCTATCTATTGATTTAGCCAGTTCAATAGGCCAAGCAATAAGTGGCTTGCCTTTTATAGGAAGGATGTTTTTTCTATGTATTGATTTGGAACCACTTCTCGCTGGAATTATAGCAATAATTTTTTCTTTCATAATTAGTTTGTAGATTTATTGAGTATAAGTTAGGAGGATGGGATGGAGTATTGTGAGCGAAAAAATATATTCAATTAATGTTATAGGTTTATCTCTTGATTTGTGCATTTATTATTCACTATCTAATGAGTGTAATATGTATGTGAACTTATGAATTTAATTTTACTTGCTATATAATCAATATCTTTTTTAGTGAGTGCGGTGTGTAGAGGGAGAGTTATAGCTGAATTATGATAAGTTTCCATATTAGGGAGCTTGGTGTTTTTATAGCCAATTTTTTGGTAATAAGGGTGAGAATATACAGCCGGATAATGAAAGTTTACACTAATATTTTCTTCTTTAAGGTAAGCAAATAACTTATCTCTTAATTTAGGGTTTTTTGCCCTTATTACATATAAATGCCAGCTTGAATATAAATTTGGCAGTTCTTGAGGTAAAATTATATCTTTTATATTTGATAATTCTTTTTGATACCAGTTTATTATTTGATACCTTTTTTTTGTAAATTCATCTAAACGTTTTAACTGACTAACGCCAAGAGCAGCCTGAATATCAGTGAGGCGATAATTATATCCTAATTCTGTCATTATATTAAAGCCTTTTTTATCTTTTTTTATTCCATGCGAACGAAGGCTTAATATTTTTTGATAGTAGTTTTTATTATTGGTTGTAATAGCGCCACCCTCGCCAGTAGTAATGTTTTTTACCGGATGAAAGCTAAAAACGCTCATGGGTGATATGGAGCCAATTTTTTTATTTTTGTATTTAGCGCTTAGAGCATGGCAACTATCCTCTATAACCAGTAGTTTATGTTTTTTAGCTATACGCGTTATTTTATCCATATCAGCAGGTTGACCGGCAAAGTGTACTGGTACAATAGCCTTTGTTTTTTTTGTGATTAACTTTTCTATTTTTTTTTCGTTAATATTGTAAGTGTCTAACCTTATATCACAAAAAACAGGCTTAACGCCTATCGCAAGTAACATATTAGAAGTGGCAACAAAAGTATTAGGAGTAGTAATTACCTCATCGCCCGCTTTTAAGCCAGCCACCAAATAAGCTAAATAAAGAGCAGATGTTCCGCTATTACATGCTATTGCATATTTTACTCCACAATATTTAGCTAATTTTTGTTCAAATTCTAAAACTTTTGGACCTTGAGTAAGAAAATCAGATTTTAATACTTTTAAAACCGCATTTATATCATTTTTGTCTATGTTTTGCTTGCCATAAGGAATAAAAGAATATTTGCTCATATTTAAAAATATTGAAGATTTTTTATTTCTTCGTGCGTTAGCCATTTGTCATTTTCGCTACTTATGTAAATATAGTGGTTGCTAATGTAAGTTCCGCCTTTATGCTTATTTATTTTCCAGAAAGGATGCTGCGGTTCTATAATAAAGCTGTCTACAAATTCTTTTGTGTGTCTTGCCTCATCATAGGAAATTAATATTTCATGTAGTTTTTCGCCAGGACGAATGCCAATTATTTTTATTTTTGCTTCTGGAGCTATAGCCTTAGCCAAATCTATAATTTTTACACTAGGAATTTTAGGAACAAAAACTTCTCCTCCATGCATGCGTCCAATACTATTAATAACAAATTGAACAGCTTGATCAAGGGTAATCCAGAAGCGCGTCATTTCTTTAGAAGTTATAGTAATTTCACCTATTTCTTTTTGTTTTAAAAAAAGAGGAATAACACTTCCGCGACTGCCAACAACATTACCATAGCGAACAGAACTGAATTTTGTATTTTTTGTTCCAGCGTATGAATTTGCTTGAGTAAAAAGTTTTTCAGCACAAAGCTTTGTAGCGCCATATAAGTTTACTGGACTAACTGCCTTATCTGTGCTTAAAGATATTACTAATTTTATTTTATTATCAAGAGCAGCATCTATGATATTTATAGCTCCATTTATATTGGTATTTATTGCTTCAATTGGATTATATTCGCATATTGGGACTTGTTTTAAAGCGGCACAATGAATTATTATGTCTGTATCTTTAGTAGCTCTTTTTAATCTATTTCTATCTCTTATATCACCAATAAAAAAACGTAATTTAGAATGATCATTAAATTGATTTCTCATTTCCCACTGCTTTAGTTCATCGCGACTATATATTCTTATACTTTTCGGATTATGATTTTTTAATAATATTTCTACAAGTTTTTTACCAAAAGAGCCAGTCCCTCCAGTTACAAGAACTATTTTGTCTTTAAAAGTATCTTTTTTTTTGTTTTGATTTTTTACTTCTTTAGAACTCTTAATTGTTGAAGTTTTTTTTGTATTAGACATAATATTACAGTAACACATTTTTTACAAAAATCAAGTGCTTGTATAAGTCCATTATTAATGAGTTGAAATTTTTATGTGATAAAATAGAAATAAGATATTTGGGAAATAATTGAGGCTACAAAATCAAAGATGATCATGTAAAAACTTTTCAAATTTAGGAACTCTTTTTATGTTGAATATTTTTTAAAAGCCAAGAGCTTGATTGAATTTTTCCTCCGCGACCAACATTAAATATCATTTTGCAATTTATTTCTTTGCATATGTCAACTTCAGGTATGTTTTTTTGATTTCTGTCGCCTCCATTGGCAAAAATATGAGGCTTAATTAATTTTAATGTTTTACAAACAGTTTTATCTTTGTCTATTGATAAAATAACTTTATCAACTAGTTTTAGAGCGGATATAATTTCCATTCTTTCTTTTTCATTCATAAATTGAACAGAGCCTTTTAATTTAACCTGGTTATCGTTATTAACTATAACTATAAGTTTATCGCCTATTTTTTTCGCGCGTTTAAACATTCTAATATGTCCGATATGCACAGGGTTAAAATAACCGGAAACAGCAACAATAATTTCTTTTTTGTTTTTCATAACATTTAGTTTTAATTTATCATAAAAAAGCTATTAAAGCATATATTAATACGCTTGTTAGCATTAGTTGCATTATGTATTAAATCTGATAAATTTTAATTTGGTCAGCTTTAATTTTTCCTCGAGTGTCAACAATTAGCTTAGCCATTTTTGCGATATTTTTATAATTGTATAAAGAATGATCTGTAAGAATTAAGCAAATATTAGCTGATTTTAATAGTTTGTCAGTTAGTTTCCTCGATTTTAGAATGTGATTTTTAATTTTTAATTCTTTTATATATGGGTCATTGTATATGATTTTTCCTCCTTTTCCAATAAGATTATCAATTATTTTTAGAGCAGGGGATTCTCTGGTGTCGGAAATATCTTTTTTATAGGTGACTCCTAAAATTAAAATAGTTGAGCCATTAATTGATTTTTTATTATAATTTAAGACTCTTTGAGTTTTTGTTACAACATAATGAGGCATTAGCTCGTTTATCTCGCCAGCGAGTTCTATAAAACGCGCGAAAAATCCATATTCTTTTGCTTTCCATGAAAGATAAAAAGGATCAAGCGGAATGCAATGACCTCCTACGCCCGGACTTGGATAAAACGCTGTAAATCCGTAAGGCTTTGTTTTAGCCGCTTCAATCACTTCCCAAATATCTATGCTCATTTTATCGCATAAAAGTTTTAGTTCGTTTATAAGAGATATATTAACAAGCCTGTAAATATTTTCTAAAAGTTTTGTCATTTCTGCTGTTTTAGACGAAGAAACGCAATGCGTTTTTATTCCTAATTTTTTGTAAAACAAATCAGTTATTTCAGTTGATTTCTTATCTATTCCACCAATAACTTTTGGAATGTCAATAAATTTCATTTTATTTCCCGGGTCAACTCGTTCCGGAGAAAATGATAAATAAAAATCACTTCCTGCTTTTAAACCTGATTTTTCTATAATAGGTTTTAATAATTCCTCGGTTGTGCCGGGATAAGTAGTGCTTTCTAATATAACTAATGGTTTATTTTTATTGTTAATATTTTTAGCTATTATTTTTGCGGCTGATTCTATATAGCTTGTGTCTGGAGTTTTGTATTTTGTCAGAGGAGTTGGAACGCAAATTATAATAACTGTTGCTTTTTTGATTTCACTTCCATCAGTTGTTGCTTTAAAATTTTTTAACATTTTTTTTAAATCTTTAGACGCTACATCATTAATATGGCTTATTCCTTTGTTTAAATTTTTTACGATTTTTTCGTTTTTATCTATTCCATAAACAAAAAAACCCGCATTAACCGATGCAATCACAAGAGGAAGTCCTACATATCCTAATCCAATAATTGCGATATTTTTCATAAATTTAATTTAACATAAGATATATTATTTTACAAATTAAGAAAAATAACACATTGCGTTATATAAAAAGTTTTTGTATTATTATTTTATGATAATTAAAAATTTTAATGAGCTTGCTATAAGCAGCGCGCGGAAAAAAGCGCTTTTGATTTTAGAGAGCGGGCTTAAAGCAATACAAGTTGATAAAATTGTTCAAAAAGCGATTGTTTTGAAAAAAAATGTTTTAAAAATTAAAGAAATAGAGTATGATTTGGAGAAATTTGAAAATATTTATATTATTGGCATTGGCAAATGCGCAGGAGAAACAGCAAAAGAATTAGAGCGAATTTTAGGCAACAGAATAACTTCTGGAGTTATAATTGATGTAATTAAAGCAAGTTTAAAATATATTAAAAGTTATAAAGGAACGCACCCTATGTCGTCTCAAGAAAATATTTTTGCTTCGTGCGATATTATTAAGATTGCAAAGCGCGCAACTGAAAGAGATTTGGTAATTGCGATTATATCAGGAGGAGGGTCAGCGCTTTTATGTTATCCAAATGATTTAGAGTGTGTTCAAGGGCAAGAATTATATAGAGCGTATTTAAATACTTCGTGCGATATTTTAGAATTAAATATAATACGCAAGCATATATCAGAGTTAAAAGGCGGGGGACTGGCAAAAATGCTTTATCCAGCTCAAGTTTTAGGGCTTATTTTTTCTGATATTCCGGGCGAACATTGCGAACTTGTTGCTTCTGGACCAACTTATTTTGATAAAAGCGATTTGCAAGACGCAAACCGTTTAATTAAAAAATATAAGTTTCCAAAATTGCGGCTTATTGAAACGCCAAAACAGGAAAAATATTTTGAAAAAATTGAAAATATTTGTTTAATGTCAAATAATAACGCGTTAAAAGCTATGAAGGAAAAAGCTCTGGAACTCAATTTAAAACCAATTATTTTAGGGAATAATATTTATGGAAAAGCAGAAGATATTGCTATGCGCATATCTAATATAGCGAATAAAGGAGAAGTTATTTTAGCAGGAGGAGAATCAACTGTTATTGTAAAAAAAGGAAAAGGCGGGCGAAATCAGCATTTGGCGCTTTCTTCGTTTTTTTATTTGAAAAAAGATCAAGTTGTGGTATCTTGTTGTTCTGATGGAATAGATAATACTGATAGAGCAGGAGCTGTCGCGGATAAATTAGTATTAGAAAAAGCAAAAAAATTAGGACTTGATTATAAAGAATTTTTAAAAAACACTGATTCTTATAATTTTTTCAAACAAACAAATGACTTGATTTTTACAGGCGCGATAAAAAGCAATGTTTCTGATTTAATGATATCGCTTATAGAATGATAGAATAATTTCAAAACACTCGCTAACAAATTTGCGAGAACCTTAACAAATTTATTATAGAGTTTCAATCTTGGTAATGCTTAATTAATAAATTTTTATTGAGAACTTTGTTTTTAATAAATATATTAAAATTATGAATGCGATAATACTTGCGGCTGGAAAAGGAACAAGAATGAAACATTTAACTAATGATACGCCTAAGTCAATGCTTAAAATTAAAAATAAGCCTATTTTGGAGCATATTTTAGAAAATTTACCTATCGCTATTTCAAAAGTTATTATTATTATTGGTTATTTGGGCTATAAAATAAAACAATATTTTGGTAATAATTTTAATGGTAGGGAAATAATTTATGTAGAATGCGATATTGATAAATTGCGCGGCACTGGAACTATGATATATTTAGTTAAAAATTATATTTCAAGCAAAGTTTTAATTTTAATGGGCGATGATTTATACCATAAAAAGGATTTAAAAAATATGATTAAACAAGAAAATTGGGCTGTTTTAGCAAAAGAGGTTAGTAATCCTGAAGATTTCGGAGTTTTAAAATTTGACAATAATGGAAATATTATTGACATAATAGAGCGGCCAAAAGAATATATTAGCAGTTTTGCTAATACAGGGGCTTATTTAATAGATGATAGATTTTTTAAGTATCCTTTATTTAAACTTGATAATGGTGAAAATGGCTTGCCGCAAACAATTATTAACGCAAGTAAAGATATCCCAGTTAAAATAATAAAAGCGCGTTTTTGGCATTCTAATAATAAAGCGAGCGACTTAAAAAAAGCAGAGGAATTGATTAACATAGAAAAGTAAATTTTTTCATAGATTATTGATTTGAATTAAGATTTGTTGTATTATTGTATTTAAAAAACAAGGATTTAAAAAAGAAAATCCAAGACAGAGTAGATTTTTTAAAAGCGTTAAATTAAATGATTTATAAAACAATCACAGTTAAAAAAATATTGGATTCACGGGGCAAAGCTACGATCGAAACAGAAATTAATGGCAATTTTGCTTCAGTACCATCAGGGGCGAGCATTGGCAGTTTTGAGGCTAAGCCTGTTTTTGCTGATATAGCCATAAAGAATATTTTAAATATTATAGCGCCAGAGCTTTTGGAAAAGCCGATTTTAGAGCCTAAAGAATTTGACAAGATGTTAATTAAATTAGACGGAACATTTGATAAATCGCGATTAGGCGCTAATGCTATTTTGTCTTTGAGCTTGGCAAATACTAGGTTAAACGCGAAAATAAATAATTTGCCGCTATATAAATATATAAATAAAATAGTTTTGTTTGAAACAGAAATTAAACCTCCGCGTATTTTGGCTAATTTTTTTCACGGCGGAAAACACTCTAAAAATAAAGATGTTTTTCAGGAATATTTGGTTATTCCTAAAATAAAAAGTATTGCCAAACAATTGGATATTATTAAAACTATTTTTAAAGAAATAAATAAAAAAATTGATCCTGCTGGCGATGAAGGCGGTTTTGTTCCAGAAACAAATAATTTTGAAGAACCATTTGGAATTTTAAGCAACATTGTAAATAAGTTAGGTTTAAACAATAAATTAGATTTTGGCGTAGATGTGGCGCTTTCCAGTTCTTCAAGAATAAAGGTTTATGTTAATACTTATCTTGATTTAGTGGGGAAATATCCGATTATTTATATTGAAGATCCTTTTAAAGAAAATGACTTTAAAAATTTTACTGAATTGAATTTAAAGATTAAATCGTTTTACGAGAATACAGAGAAACAAAAAATTTTGATTGTTGGAGACGATTTAACTGTGACAAATAAAGAGCGGCTTGAAAAAGCAATTAAAGAAAAATCCATAAATAGCATTATTATTAAACCTAATCAGATAGGAACAATAACAGAAACATTGGAAACAGCGCGCGTTGCGCACGAAAATAATATTGAAATTATTGTATCGCATCGTTCTGGCGAAACTGTGGATAACTTTATTTCAGACCTTGCGTATGGGATTGGGGCTTGGGGCGCGAAAATAGGGAATTTAGCGCAAAAAGAACGTTTATCTAAATATAATCGTTTGGTTGAAATAGAAAAGGAATTGAATTGAAAATTGATTTGCAAATAAATTTATATTATGTTAAATTATTTATTAGTAAATAATAATTTTTTAAATATATTAGTATGAAAAAACAAATTTTTCTTGGGTTTTTGATTTTAGGAATAGCAATAATAACACCTTTAAATGTTTATGGCGCGGAAAATAGCGAACCAGCATCAGAATTAATATCAGAAAAAGTTCAAGCAATAGAAGTAAATGAAGATGTTGAATTAGATGAAAATATAATAGCGGATGATTTGGATATTTCAGAGCAGAATGTTTTGCCTAATAATCCTTTTTACTTTTTTAAGAGAGGCTGGAGAGGAATTCAAAGCGCTTTTATTTTTAATCCAGTTAAAAAAGCTGAATTAAAATTGCGTTTTGCTGATGAGCGGCTTATTGAAGCTAAGAAAATGGCAGAAGCTGTTGATAGTAAAAAAGCATCAGATATTATAAGTAAAGCAATTGAAAATTATGAAAAAGAAGTAAAGCGCGTTAAAGAACAAATGGATAAATTTGAAGGCATTGACGTGGAACGCGTTGAAAAATTTGTTGAGCGATTTTCCGACCACCAAATTAAACAGCAAAAACTTATTAACCGCATAGAAAAAAAATTAACTGAAAAAGAAGTTTCTCCTGAAATAATTGAAAAAATTATTGAACACAAAGAGCGCGCTATGGAACATTTTGCAAATGGAGCTTTAAGCGCTGTTAATCCAGAGGTGTTAAGGGAAAAATTAGAAAAAGTTATTGAAGAAGGATCAGGTTCAGAATTTAAACACTTTAAAAATTTAGAAATTTTAAAGAGCTTGGAAGAGCGCGTGCCAGAAGAGGCTCGCAAATCAATTATAAAAGCGCAAGAAAACGCTAAAAAAAGTCTTAATAACTTTTTAAGCGATAATAAAGAAAACAGCGAGAGATTTAAGAATTTTATTGAAAATTCAGGTGGCGACGCGTTGCGTAAATTAAAAGTTATAGATGAACTTGATATTGATAATTTTGACGGCAATATAAAAAGAATTTTAAATGACGCGCGTGAAAAAACTTTGGACAAAGCGCGCGATATATTTGAAAATATTGATACAGATGATGCAAAAGATAAATTTTTTAAAAGATTAGAAAATATAAATACAAAAGATCTAAATATTATTAATAGATTAGAAGAAAAATTGCCAGCAGATGCTACAGAGCGTTTACGCAACGCAAAAGAAAAGGTAATTGAAAATGAAAATAGGAATAAAATTAAGGAAAGATTAGAAAATAAAATTAATAACACCAAAGACCAGGAAGCTATAAAAGAAAAAATAAATAATAAAGGTATTTTAAATGAAGTTAAAAAAATTGATTTTGAACAAAGCGAAAAACAAAATTCCAAGCAAAGCAATGGTTTTTCTTTAGAGCGAGATAAGAGGATAATAGAAGAAAAATTGCAAAATACCCAAGACGCGTTAATAAAAAAAGCCGGACAAGTTCAAGATATAATTAATAACGCTCAATAATATTCTGTGCCAGTAGTGGAAAAAGTATTGGCAGATATTAAATTTATGCTAAAAAAGAGGGTAATGCCCTCTTTTTTCTTGCAAAATCTTGTGATTTAAGATAAATTGTATTTGCGAGAGTATATAATTTTAATAAATTTGTTCAATAAGGATTTAATAATAACATTTTTACTTGTTCAGTTTGCAAATATATTTAATCAATAGAGAATTACAATGTTATTTAAAATTTGGGCGACTAGCTCAGTCGGTTAGAGCGCGTCACTGATAATGACGAGGTCTCAGGTTCGAGTCCTGAGTCGCCCACCAGTATTATCGCATAAGTGAACAACAAAGTTATCAATGGTTTCTAAATTTGGGCTCGTAGCTCAGCTGGTAGAGCATCGCCTTTGCAAGGCGGGGGTCAGCGGTTCGATCCCGCTCGAGTCCACCAAAGTTTATTTACAGAGGAATTTGCCTCGCGCGCGCTACGTACGCCTGTATGATACACAATTTCTCCAAAGGAGAAAGCGAGGCACGCAATACTAATACAAAATGGACTCGGTTTTGCGAAACAATTTTGCGGGAGGGAGGATTCGCAAAACCGAGACAAATGTTTTTGAAATTCGCCGGGATTCGGATTTCCGCCCCACAGGAGGGTGCGGGAGGAATGTGGGACGGGGGTTTTGGAATTTGGCGGAGGGGGCTAAAAAATGTTAACCTAATAAACTTCTTGTTGATAACATTTTTCGCAGTAAATTATTTCTTTTCGATCAGGTGAGTAAGAGGTTTCAAATTCATTTTTGCAAGATTCATTTCCGTGAGAATGTTGGGCGGTGTTTGAATATAAATCATTTGTTGAAGAATCACCCTTACATTGACATACTCTATTCCAAAACTTAAGAGGATTGTGCTTTGCAAATCTTTCAGCATGACGACAATTTGGACATTTGTTAGGCAATGGCAAATTCATTTTTTTGTAAAATTGTAATTCTGAATCGGTAATCTTAAAAGCTAAAGTGCATTGGTGATTACATTGCTCCTTGTGTTCACAACCGATTACTTTTCCAACTATATTTTCTGATGTAGTAGATATTGATATTGGAAGTTCTTCAGGTTTGATTTCAACAATATAATTTCTCATTTCTGGTTCTTTCCACTTATATCCCTGACTTTTTGCTTCTTCTTGTGAAAGTGGCAAATACTCTTGAGCCACAGTTTCGTTATAAGTAAAAGGGCTTAAATCTGGAGCAAAATATTCTCCATAATAATATTCTTGTCCGTTTGAATCAACATAAGGCATTTTCTTCATATTTTCTATGATTTTCGGCAAAAGTTTTTCGTATTCTTCCTTTGTATATTGTTTATTCAAAATGCAATACTGCTTTTTACGCAATCCAACACAACCAAAAAGATGGTCAGAATTTTCACATGTATCCATATAAGTGCCATCAAAATTATGCCAAGCACAATAACTGAATTTTACATTATTTAGAGATATCGCACTTACAATTTCATAAGACAATTCTGATCCGTCAATAACAACATATCCGTCATAGCAAGATTTTACTTTATTTCCATGATTAAGGAACTTGGAATCCTCCACTGAATCGGAATCAAATATAAATTCAGAATTTTTTGAGTTAACAACATAGTCGCCAATAACATTAACATTTTGAAAGCCATGTGTATATTTTGTAGGGTGTTTTACCCAGAGTTTTTCTGATTCCTGCTTTATATTATATAGCCCCTCTCTGGTGTCTATATTTAATTCTTTAATTATTTTAAAGTATTCTTCTTTTGAATATTGAACATTAAATATGGAATATTGCTGATTGCGTAAATTTACTGAACCAACGCAGTCATGGCAGTTGGTGCAGTTTTTACAGTAGATAAGGTCTTGAGAATTTGAGCAATCTTCTGAAAATAGAACTTTGTAACATTTTTTACATGAAATACACCCGTAACATAATTCACATTCACTAGAGTTAAAACAGTCAAAAGAATCTTTAGAATAAAATAATGAATAACTGTAAGAGCAATCTTCATTGTGGTCGCTAACGAAAATTAAGTAGCAATTTTTATTAAAAGCTGAACCATTAGTATATTCACTATTATAATTTTGAAAAACGAAAGCATATATGCGAGGAACTTTTAATTGAAGTTTTTTAAACTGTTGTAAAAATGGTTTAGAAAAATCAACATCTTGTCCAAAAGACAGGGCATCCCATTTATCTCCATGGAAACATTCACTGCAATATACTGTGTAAGGTTTGTCTGTAGAATATATAGAAATTATACTTCTCTTACAAAGCCCACATTTATTTTTATAGAGAGTGCGCTCATTTCTCCAAACAAATCGGCGTTTCATTCTGCATTCGGGACACCGTGTAGGAGACGGAACTTTTATCTTTTCGTAAAAATTAAAATCCTCAGATTCGATAGAAAAATCTTCTTTGCAGTTTTGGCAGGTTCTTTTTTCCATAGGATTATAATACCATTTTTCCTAATTTTTACAAGATTGACTTCGCTTGCGTAGTGTAATACACTTAGTATACAAAGTGCCGAAAGGCTTCGAGAAACCCCACGAAAGCGGGGTTTCGATTTTCTACAAGAAAGATTTTAATTTTTTCTTTATCTCGTCAAAAAGTTTTTTAGGTATTACATAAATATCTCTTTTTAATCTTTTAACACTAACTAATTTCATCTGGGCTAAAATAGCAGAAACTTTTTTACTATTCGGGTCAGTGTAGTTGAAATAAAAATCAAAATCTTTTTGAAAAAATATCGAGGTTCAACCTCGATATTTTTTTAAACTAACTAATTTCATCTGGGCTAAAATAGCAGAAACTTTTTTACTATTCGGGTCAGTGTAGTTGAAATAAAAATCAAAATCTTTTTGTTTAGTAGAAAGTGACACAGCTCAGAACATATGATTGTTAAATTTCTTTACAATCAACATGGGACGAGAAAAATTATCCTCGCTTCCATTTTGTTCGTAACCAATATTCAAACCGACATCAGTCATCCAAACTTCTCCTTCTTTTGGGAAATTACCTAGCACATCATTTTTCTCGTCAATTTTCTTTTTTAATTCATTCCAACGATTAAAATCTTTCATAGAAAGATTTTACCATATTTGGTATTTAATTTCCTAAAGCCCCCTCCGCCAAATTCCAAAACCCCCGCCCCACATTCCTCCCGCACCCTCCTGCACGGCGAATACTAAATTCCACCCCACCACACTGCCCGAATACTTGGAGGGTAGAACCCCGAAAGAAAAAACACACCTTGCATTTCTGATTTGGCGGGGGTGGATTTTTTCTGAAAAAAGAAAAGGGTGTTTTTCTTTCGGGGGGGTTTTGCCCTCCAAGTATTCGGG
>Ga0209541_10001798_pt1 | contig 41958 bp, 51 predicted proteins | sample RifCSPlowO2_01_FD_184027 | JGI IMG/M metagenome (GOLD analysis project Ga0209541, IMG submission 184027) | Groundwater microbial communities from Rifle, Colorado - Rifle CSP2_plank lowO2_0.1 (SPAdes) (version 2) | ecosystem: Environmental > Aquatic > Deep subsurface > Groundwater | place...
TCCTCTTGATTTAAGTTTAAAGAATTCTTTCCTTATTTCTTCTTTCTTCATGAACATCACCAAGATTCATGAAAAAACCCATGAATTTAAGTGGTGACATATGTCATGATACTACACAAATTGAAAAAAATCGAAGGATTTATATATCCGCTAATTATAAGCATGGATATGGCAAAAAAGAGTGATATAAAAACTGATGCTAACAGAAACCACAATGAAAAGCTTTTGATTGTGACGATTTCTTTGCTAAGCGCCTTGCTGATTTTGAATATAGTTACATTGACTGGGTTCTCGACGAAGTTTACTACTGATTATAGAGTAGTGCAAGGAGAAAGCGCATGCAGCAGAATCGGCGGAGTACTTTTCAGAGAAGGGGTGACTGCAAATCACAACGGGAATAGCGTCATGTTAGAAGCTACTTCAGAAGACGCTGTTGGTGTAGAAGTCAATGGTCAAAGCAGGTCAGTATTATCCGGTCATGAAGTGTGGATAAACGGCGTGACTGTGAAAAATTTCGCAAGCAATGAAAATGATGCTTGCTTGGTTTTAAGTTAATTGTTTTGTTTTTAATTGTTTTTTATTTTCCTTAAAAGAAATATTTATAAAACTGCTTTTCTTTAAAATAGGTGGTGACTCGGGGTTCTTCCTTTTAGACACCGTTCTAAAGGATGTCCAACTAATAACTTAAACGCCTCGCAGTCACCTCTGAATTTTTAGAAGTAAATTAAAATTATTCTCTGTAAACCTTAAACAATTTTTTATAAGTAAACACAGCTATCGGCAAAGAAATGATCAGCATCGCAATAGAATCTGCCAATATTCCTTTAGTTCTGTTATAATCTACTTTGCATTCTTGCTCAGGAATTTTAGATGTTTCCTCGTCAGCTCTTAAAGGCGGCAGCGGCTTGTACTCGCAAGTTTCTACTTTCAGAACATAATTTTTCGTAGCCTCGGATATTCCTCTCGAGGCTGAAACCACCGACATTACTGAAGTAATCAAAAATAAAACAGCGATTGTAACTAACAATACTGTCTTGACGATTTTTGACGGATCCATATCCTGGAATAGATTTTTAATGTTTATTAACTTTTCTAAACTGATGAAAGAAAAATTAAAAGAGATTTATGACAAACTAGAAAAAGAATATGGAGAACAGAACTGGTGGCCGACAATATCCTCCAATAAGAGATTTGAAATAATTATTGGAGCAATTTTAACGCAGAACACTTCTTGGAGCAATGTGGAAAAGGCAATCAAGAATTTAGATAAATTTAATTTTCTAAGAAAGGATGCAATTAGGCAGCTGGGAGAAGAGGAATTGGGGCAGCTAATCAAAAGCTCCGGTTACTTTAAGCAGAAAGCCAAAAAACTGAAGAAGATTGTTGAATTTTTAGATTCAAAGAAAGAAATAAACAGGGAAAATTTATTGCAAGTCTGGGGCATTGGAAATGAAACTGCTGACTCAATTTTATTATATGCATATGATATGCCTGTTTTCGTTATCGATAATTACACCAAAAGAATTTTTTCTAGAATAGGAATCATTAATGAAGAACTTGAATACGATGAATTGCAGAAAATATTTACAGGAAATTTGAAAAACTATGTTGGATTATATAAGGAGTATCATGCTTTGATTGTTAGATTAGGAAAAGAGATTTGTTTGAAAATGAGTCCAAAATGCAGTGGATGCTGCCTAAGAGAAAAATGCAAATATGAGATTAATAACCGGGATGAGAAATAGAAGTTAAGACGCCGCGACTGGGATTTGAACCCAGATATCCCGAAGGAAACAGGATTCTTGCATGACCTATAGCAATCCCACGCTAGCACACTAACTGCGCAATACCAGGTTATGCGATCGCGGCTTGAGGATAGCGAGGATATTTTGTTTTATAAATGTTATCAAAAGTTTTAAAAGGAAGGAATTGAAATAAAAGTTCAGCGCGGTAGAACAGTTAGGAGTGTTCGTTGAATTGTTGATGTGAAAATACTAGATGCGAAAGGCCCATAAATAATGGGAAATCACTCCTGTGTTTTGGACACCCAAAAGTTATCAGATAATCTGATTCTGGTTAAAGGTCGCTGGTTCAAATCCAGCCCGCGCTATTCTGAATTTTTATTTTTATTATCGTCAGTTTTATATAATCCTAAATCAAAACTAAATCGATGAGAATAACAACATCAAGAAAAGAAATAATAGATATAACAAAAGCTTGGCTTGCCATTACTGTTGCATTTGCAATCGTTTTAAGGAGCGGCATTGGAATTCTTGAATCGCTACTTGTTTCAGCAATTGCAGTCGGCTTGGGATTTTTGCTGCATGAGCTCGGCCATAAAATTGTTGCTCAATACTATCGCTGTTTTGCAGAATTCAGGAGCTTTGATTCCATGTTGCTACTTGCGATTGCAATGAGCTTTTTTGGATTCGTGTTTGCTGCTCCCGGCGCTGTAATGATCCATGGATATGTTAACAGAGAAAGGAACGGGAAAATTTCAATTGCTGGCCCCTCTATTAATATTGCCTTGGCTTTAATTTTTCTTTTTTTAACTTTTATATTCGGGAGCAACATTGTTTTATTATACGGATTCAGGATAAATGTCTGGCTTGCTTTGTTTAACTTGATCCCGTTTGGAAACTTTGATGGAAGCAAGATCTTTAGATGGAATAAAAAAATATATTGGATATTTGCAGCTTTATGCATCGGGCTGTTTTTAATATAATGATAGATAAGCACAAGATTTAAAAATTAGAGGCGCTGATTATTTATTATGAAAATTGAGGTGAATATAGAAAGATTATTGCTGCTATTTACTTTTTTTATTTTAATTAATTCTGCAGCAGCGCAAGAAGAAATTGGGGAAGCTGAACTGACAGATGAAGATAGCGGCATTACTCCTGATTCATTTTTATGGGGACTGGACAAATCTATAGATAGGCTATCTCTGCTACTGACTTTTGACGATGGGAAAAAAGCAAGAAAGGGATTGAAGATTGCGAGAGAAAGGCTGCTTGAAGTCAAGGCCATGGCAGAGGAGAATAAACTTGAGCACGCTGAAAAAGCTAAAGAAGAGCATGGGAATATCCTGGATAGAGTAAAACAAAATATTGAAAACATTAAGAAAGATAATTCTGAAGACGAGATTAAGGAAGTGATTGAAATTGAGAACGAAGTTGAGATGTATGATGACGAGGTTGAGCAGACTTTTGACGAGTTAAAAATTAGGATCGAGGTTAGAGGGGATATTACTGAGGAGCAAAGAGAGATGATCAATTCTATATTAAACAGCTTGAAGGGACAAACTGGAGACGTTGAAATAAGTGTTAAAAATAAAAAGGACAGGACAAAAACAAGAATAAAGGAAGAGACTGGAAAAGATGATGCTGAAATAGAGGAAGATATTGAAGATATTGAAGAAAGCGCTGATGTAAAAGGGAGAGAAGGGTTAGAGAAGGCCCTGGAATTAAGAATCGAGCATGTTAAAAGAGAGATTGAAAAATCTGAAAGCTATCTTGAAGAGCGCAACAGGGAGGAGCTTAAAAAACATCTTGAACTAGCGAGGGAAATTCTTGATGAGGCTGCTAATGCTATCGACAAGAATGAGGTTGAGCATGCTAAGGAATTAATCCTGAGGGCATTGAAATTGGCTGTTTCTGTCAGAGGGGAAGATTCAAAAGTAAAACTGGAAGCTAAGAAAGAAAAATTTAAAGAAATAATAGAAAAGAAAGATGTTGCTGAGGAAAGAAAAGAGCTACTAAAGCGAGAGAGAGAAGAATTAAAAGAAAATGAAGATGAAGACAGAGAGGAAGAGGAGATAGATGAAGGAGCTTATTTCACTGAAAAAATGGAAAATGAAGTGATAAACAAAAAAGGAAGACCTATTGAAGGATTTACCCCTTCGATGTTTTTAGATGTATTTCCAAAACTTGAAAAGAAAGACTTTCATAATGTTGAGGCATTTGGCGGCATATATCATTATACTGAGGGTGAATTAAAGTTTGAAATGTCACCTGACAGATTTTCAGAAGGAGGCGGCATTATGGTTAGCTCTGCAGATGGAACTATTGGAGAAGAAGATATGGAAAAGTTATTGGAGAGCTTATCACAAAAATTTGGTATTAGAATAAATGGGAAGGGATCAGTAGATAGTGTTATGGAAAATTTAAGATGAGGAAGTGGAGCTTAATGAAAAGACTGGTTAAAAAAATTATTACCAAGATTGGCAAAAACAAAGCAAGGTCCCTGAAGAAAAAAAGGAATTCCTTTCTGAAAGAAGAGTATTTTATATGCAGAGTCTGCAAGCAGGTATTACCAGCAGAGGAGATGGATGTTAAAGACAAGAGTGTTTGCAGAGAATGCTGCAGATCTTAAAAAATAAAATAAATATTCTTTGCTGGAGGAGGATAAGATTTATATATCTTTCCTATTTTAAAGTGATAAAATGGTTAGCAGTGGTTATTTTTGGCTTGAAATAGGCTCTTTACTATTATTAATAACGGCGTTTGTTATTTTGCTGAATGCGAAGAAAAGAGACATAACTAATTTTCTGAGAGATAAATTAACAAGCATATTCTTGCTGGTTGTTGTATTCTTAATTGTTTTCATTATAGGATTTTTTATCTCTGCCTTGTCTGTACTCGCCTTTTTAGTCAGCTTTGTTTTGCTCTTAACTGGGTTTGTGGTTAGTAGAAGTGTCGAGATAAGGAGGGGGATCAGGCTTTTCAAGAGCAAGCTTGAAGAGGAGAGTATAAATCCAAAGGTTGATGAGATAAAAAAGGAAAGAAACGATGTTGAAAAAGAGAGGAGCCAGATTGAAAAAGAAAGAAGCAAAGTAGAGGAATTTAGATTAAGGCTGGAGAGCGAGAAGAAAGCTATTGAGAGCAAAACAAGAGAACTAAATGAAATCGAGAAGAAAATTAAAGAGGGCGAGAAGGAATTCAAGAAAAAGCAGGATGAGCTGCAGTTTGAGAATGAGAAGCTTGAAAGAGAGAAGCAGAAGATGAAGGAAAGAGAAGACAAATTAAATGAGGAGCTGAGAAAAATTGACGAGAGAAAAAGGAGTTCTGAGAAATTAAAGGATGAAGCGAAAGCAGCTGAATTAAAAATAAGCGAAGATAAAAGGAAGCTGCTGGAAGAGAAAAGAACTTTTGAATCTGAAAAAAAGAAATTCAGCAAGGAAAAGAAAGTCAAAGCCTTGCCAAGAAAAAAAGCTCCGAAAACAAAAAAGAAAAGGTAAATTTTAAATTATAAATCCAAATTTTTTTAACTTGAAGCTCGTTAAAATCCTAACTCTTTATCTAATTTTCTGCTTATCTTTTCCATCTCTTCCATGAATTCATTCATCTCCTCTTTCAATCTTGATATCATCGAGCTTATATTGGAATCGATTAATTCAAATTCATGATCCTTCTCAATTACTATGTTTGATCCGGCTAGTTTGTCTAAGTGATGCAATACAGTAGCTCTTGAAAGATGCGACTTATCAGCTAAATCTTGAGAATTCATCAGCTCATTTTCTTTCTTCGCTTTTATTAATTCTATAAAGATCCTATGGCAAGACTTTTCCTTATCCCGCTCATTAAACAAGCCGAGTGCTTGAGAAATCCAATATAATTCTTCATTAGTATTTGATTCTGAAATCGGTTCTATAGGCCCTATGTTTAAGATTATTTTTCTAGCCATGCTTATTCTAGAATATAGAAATGTTTATAAATATGTTGATGTCTGTTCAACAAATAGGGGGGTTGAGATTAGATAAATTAAGATGAAAGAAGATTCTAAAATTAAAGAAAAAATCGAAATCATTGATGAATTAGAAGAAGGAAAAGAAGAAAGCAAGGAAAAAAATTTTCTTGAAGACCTTCAGAGGGTTCAGGCTGATTTTGAAAACTACATTAAACGTGTTGATAAAGAAAAAGATAGGATAAAAGAGATTGCAAAAGCTGAATTGCTGTTAAAATTGATTAGCATAAAGGATGATTTTGACAAGGCTGTTGATATTAACAATGAAGGTGTTAAAATAATACATAACAATTTCAAAAAATTTCTAGAAGAAGAAGGTGTGAAAGAAATCAAATCTCTTGGAGAAGAATTTAATCATAATCTTCACGAAGTTATTAAAAAAAACGGAGATGGAAAGATAACTGAAGAAGTTCAGAAAGGCTACATGTTGAATGATAAAATATTAAGAATCGCAAAAGTCATAATTGGAGGTAAATAAAATGAGTAAAATCGTAGGCATAGATTTAGGTACATCAAACAGCGCTGCTTCTTTTTTAGAGGCTGGAAAGCCAAAAATAATACCAAGTGCTGAAGGTGCTTCATTGTATGGAAAAGCATTTCCTAGCGTTGTTGCATTTACAAAAAATGGAGAGTTGTTAGTTGGAGAGCCAGCAAAAAGGCAGGCAGTAAGCAATCCTGAAGGCACAGTCATAGCTGCTAAAAGGAAAATGGGAACTAGTCATAAGTATGAAATACATGGGAAAACATACACTCCCCAGCAAATCTCTGCTTTTATACTGCAGAAAATAAAAAAAGATGCTGAAGAGTTTTTAGGAGAGAAGATAGAGAAGGCAGTCATTACTGTTCCTGCTTATTTCAATGATGATCAAAGACAGGCTACAAAAGATGCAGGCAAAATAGCAGGACTTGAAGTAGTAAGAATTGTCAACGAGCCAACTGCAGCTTCTCTTGCCTATGGTTTAGATAAAAAAGACAAAGAGCAGAAAATTTTAGTTTTTGATTTTGGAGGTGGAACTTTAGATGTTACAATAATGGAACTTGGAGATGGGGTTTTCGAAGTCAAGTCAACATCAGGCGATACTCAATTAGGCGGAACAGATATGGATGAAGCTATTATTCGGCATTTGTTGCAAAAAGTTAAAAGAGAAAATGGGGTTGATTTGGAGGATGATTCTATTGCAATCCAAAGAATAAGGGAAGCAGCTGAAAAAGCAAAAATAGAATTAAGCACTGTTCTGGAAACAGACATACAGCTTCCTTATTTAAGCTCAGCTTCAAACAGGCCACTGCATTTCACCACAAAATTAACAAGGGCAGAGTTGGAGAATTTAGTAAGAAGTTTAATTGACAGGTGCAAAAAGCCAGTTGATCAAGCCTTAAGTGATGCAAAGCTAAAGAAAGAGAATATAGACAAGGTAATCCTCGTAGGAGGGCCTACAAGAATGCCGGTAATCCAAAAATTCATCGAGGACTACATTGGAAAAAAACCAGAGCGCGGCATTGACCCTATGGAATGTGTTGCGCAAGGCGCTGCAATCCAGGCAGGTGTCTTGTCAGGAGAAGTAAAAGATGTTTTGTTATTGGACGTAACTCCTTTAACTCTTGGAATTGAAACTCTTGGCGGTATAAGAACTCCTTTGATCCAGAGAAATACTACAATCCCATCAAAGAAAACTCAGATATTTTCAACAGCTGCAGACAGCCAGCCAAGTGTGGAAATAAATGTCTTGCAGGGAGAGAGGGAGATGGCTACTGATAATAAAAGCCTTGGAAGATTTATCCTATCAGGAATACCGCCTGCTCCTCGTGGAATCCCACAGATTGAAGTTGCTTTTGACATAGATGCAAATGGAATCCTGGATGTTTCTGCTAAAGATTTAGGGACTGGAAAAAGGCAGAGCATAAAGATTACAGCGTCACAAAAGCTCGACGAGAAAGAAGTTGAGACTATGAGGAAAGAGGCTGAAAGATTTGCCGAAGAAGACAAGAAAAGAAAGGAAAACATTGAACTGAGAAATAATGCAGAAACAGTTATTTATTCTACTGAGAAAATGCTGCAAGAATACGGGGACAAAGCAGATCCAGAAACAAAAGAAAAGATAGAAAAATCTATTAAGGATCTGAAGGAAGCTGTTGAAAAAGATGACAGCGATTTAATTAAAAGAGAGCTGGAAAATGTAAACAAAGTAGCTCAAGAACTTGGGATGAAGATGTACCAAGAGGCTGCGAAGCAACAAACAGAGCAGCAAACAGAGCAGCAAACAGAAAGCAAGAAGGAGAAGAAAGATGATAATGCAGTTGATGCAGAAATTATTGAGGAAGAAACAGATAAAGGCAGCGGGGATAAAAGAAAGAGGGATAGATCTAAATAATCTTTATGATCTGCTAGAATCTGAATTGCCCCTTTTTATCGACGGTAATCTATTACACAGATTGCGTACATGCAAAGAAAGGCACTCTACTAATAGAGGAAGAAATGGTGTTAGATTTGAAGATGAAAATTATGACCCTGATGCAGTCCGTCTTTATGTAGAATACATGGAACCTCTTCTGCCAGGCAGAGATTATGATGATAGAAAAAGAGTTGCTCTTCATTTTCTTTATAGAGGAAGGTCATGACAAAAAGAGATTATTATGAAATTCTCGGGGTGAGTAAAAATTCAGGCAGAGATGAGATTAAAAGAGCCTACAAGAAACTGGCATTGCAATATCATCCTGACAAGGGAGGCGATGCAGAAAAGTTCAAGGAGATCTCTGAAGCTTACGCTGTTTTAAGCGACGACAATAAAAAAAGCCAGTATGACCAATTTGGGCATGCAGGCTTTGACCAGAGATTCTCGCAGGAAGATATTTTTAGGAATGCAGACTTTTCAAGCATCTTCGATGAAATATTTGGAAATTCGGGATTCAGCTTTGGCGGAAATATTTTTGACACATTTTTTGGCAGGCAGAGATACAGGGGAGAAGAAAGGGGAGATGATTTAAGCCATGAAATCTCAATAGAATTTGAAGACGCAGTAAATGGAATTGAAAAAGAAATTAAAATCCCGGTCACAGAAGCATGCAATGCTTGCAGGGGATCGGGAGCAGAGAATGATGACTTTGAAACCTGCAGCGAGTGCAATGGCATTGGCCAAGTAAGAAAAACAAAAAGGACAGTATTCGGGGTTTTTTCTTCAATAAGCGTTTGCAGTGAGTGCGAAGGCGAGGGGCATATAATAAAAAACAAATGCAGAGAATGCAAGGGAGCAGGCACTATTTCAGAAATGAGGAAGCTGAAAATAAAAATTCCTGCTGGCATTGATAATGGCAACCAAATAAGATTAAAAGGAAAAGGTAATGCAAACATAAAAGGAAAAAACCCGGGGGATTTATACGTCATTGTCAAAGTAAAAAGCCATGAATTTTTCAGAAGAGACGGCTATGATCTTCATCTTGAAACTCCAATTAGCTTCTATCTAGCCGCTGCAGGAGGAGAAATTAAAGTCCCCATATTGAATGGAAGTGCAACGTTAAAAATCCCAAGCGGGACAAAAAGCGGAACAGTATTCAGGCTTAAAGAAAAAGGAATTAAGTATCTTAACGAAGATGAAATTGGAGACGAATACGTAAAAGTTGCAATTGAAGTCCCTAAAAGTTTGAACAGCAAACAGAAAAAATTGTTGCAGGAGTTTGATAGCAGCTTAGAGAAGAAGAGATTTGGATTGTTTTAGCTTTTCAGTTTTGTTAGGATTTTTGAATAATACAGCTCAGTAGAAATCCTCTACAGCTAATAGAACGAAGAATTTAAATATTAGTTCATTATATGAACTAATTAGTCCACTATATGAACTGACCTTAAAATGGAAAAAGATACTATTTCATTTATTTTAAACTCTGAAAACAGGAAAAAGATAGTCAAGATTTTATTTGAATATCCTAAAAGGCAATGGAGCTGCTCATCTATAGAAGAATTTACAAAGATTTCACATGCCACTGTTTTTAGAACCTTACAAGGGTTAAAGGATTTTGGAATTTTGAAAAGTATTAAAATAAATAGGAAAGATATTATCTATGAATTTGTGGATTCCCCCTTTTCTAAAGAAATAAGAAAAATGCTTAATATTGAAAAAACCGCCATGAGAAAGATTGGGCGAGATTTCATAAATAAGATTAAATCAAAGGAGATTTATTCCGCAATTCTATATGGTTCCAGCATTAAAGGAGAAATAAAACCAGAAAGTGATATTGATATATTAATTATCCTCCATAAACATGATTCCATTTTAGAAAGCAGGATATTTGATTTTGCTTCTAAATCTTCATCAAAATTAAATAAAACAATATCTCCTGTTATTATGGATAGAAAAGAGATAAAAAAAGAAAAAAAAGGCCAATTTATTAGATCTGTTAAACAAAATATGGAGGTAATTCATGGAAAGGACCCATTTTGAACAGGCTAAATTATGGTTGGAAGGAGCGAAATATATTGCTGGATATGAAAGTCAAGACAGGAGCAAGTATAATGTTGCGGTTGCTAAGTTGGTTCATTCGGTTATAAAGGCAAACGATGCTTTGACTTATAAATTTCTAAATACAATTGCAAGAAAACACGATGATGCTAGGAGGTTATTTGAAGACCTTGTTAAAAGAAATTTTATAAAATCCGAAGATTCCAGTTATAAGGAGATAATACAAGATGCTATAAATAACAAGGCTAAAGCAGAGTATAGGATCAGCTTTTTTAGTAAAGAGGATTTTGAAAGTTTTAAAAGGAAAGTTGAGAGATTCGTGAATATGGCTAAAGGATACATAATTTGAACAGCAAACAGAAAAATTTGGGCGGTTTTAAATTACATTCTATTTTATTAGGAAAAGCATTTTTTAAAGCAGATTCTGAATCCCAAGAAGGTAATGAAGATGGGATTGTGGATAATGTAGAATGGAGCAAGGCTTTAAATCGAATGGGCTATAGAACTATGGAGCATGAGGTTACAGAACTATCAGGCCATAATAATCCAAGAGAAGAATTAGAAAGATTAGTTGCAGATATGAGAACAAATCCGGATTATTTAAGTGTGTCGGATGTAATACCAATGTCAAGATTAGAAGCTTATTTTTCTGCTAATTAAACTATCTCTTGCTGAGTTCTGTGAAGTATAAACCCATCTAAAAATAAAAGATTTTTTACTTGAATGAGGATAGTAGCTAAGAAATAAAATTATGTATCCATTTCTTCAGGAATTTTTTCTTTGGACACGATTTCTTTTTCCAAAAAAGAAAGTGTGATAAGGAAGGCAAACGGAAACTGCGTGTCCGTGTTCCTAAAAAAAGCAAAAACAAAGGTTTAAAAACAGAAAATTATATTCTTGAAAATAGAGTTTAAGATGATTGAAGTTTGCGCAGTGGGCGGTTACAGCGAAATCGGGAAAAATATGACTGCCGTCAAGATTGACGACGAGGTTTTAATTTTTGACATGGGTGTTTTTCTGCCTGCTATAATAAATTATGAAGAAGAGGGGAAGGATAGAAGCGCTTTAGATAGAGAGGGGATGATTGACCTTGGGGCTATTCCTGATGACTCTTGCATTGATGACTGGAAGGATAAAGTCAAGGGAATTTTAGTTGGGCACTGCCATTTAGACCATATAGCTGCTATTCCTTATTTAGCTGAGAGATACAAAGCGCCTATATACGGGAGCCCTTTTACAATTGAAGTAATAAAGCGGATGCTGAGTGATGAAAACAGGAAAATAAGGAACCCCCTGAAGGCTGTGAACATAAACTCAACTGTCAGGGTCTCTGACAAGATAACTGCGGAGTTCATCAATATAACGCATAGCACCCTGCATGCGACTATAATTGCAGTTCATTGCAGATACGGAACCATTGTTTACACCAATGACTTTAAATTTGACAATCACCCTGTTCTTGGAAAAAAACCCAATTTAAAAAGGCTTAGGGAACTAGGGAAAGAGAATATGATTCTGCTGATTTTAGACTCCCTGTATGCTGATATTGAAATGAAAACACCGAGCGAGAAGGTTGCCAGGGAATTGCTGAGGGATGTAATGCTGGACACTGAGTGCAGGGATAGCTTGATTATTGTAACTACTTTCGCTTCCCACCTCCCAAGATTAAAAAGCGTAATTGATTTTGCACATGTACTGCGAAGAAAGGTTGTTTTTCTGGGAGAGAGCATGATGAAATATACAATGTCTGCTGAGAAATGCAAACTTGTAAACTTTAGCAAAAAAGTTGAAATAATCTCTTATGCAAGGCATATTAAAAGAAAATTAAATGAGATTGAAAAGAATAGAAAAAAATACGTTGTTGTAGCTACAGGCAATCAAGGCGAGCCAGATTCTGTTTTGAGCAAGATGCTAGATGGAAGGCTACCGTTTAAATTCGAGCCAGCTGACCACGTTATTTTCTCAACTAAAGTGATTCCAGACCCGATTAATATAGCAAATAGGAATAGCATGGAAGAGAAGTTGAGGGAGAGAAGAGTAAGGATTTTTACAAACATCCACGTTTCAGGACATGCCAGCCGAGAAGACCATAGGGATATCCTGAAAATCTTAAAGCCTAAATATATCATGCCTGCACATGATGGGAGAAAAAAACAATTGTTTATGAAAGAGCTTGCAATTGAAGAGGGCTGGAAGGAAGACAAGGTTTTGCTGATGGACGACGGGAAAAAAGTTTCGTTAATTTTATAAGATTATTTTGGAACAGCATCTGCCATAGCTGATTTGCAATAACTTTTTAAGTTATACTGCTTACTTGCATTTTATATGAAAGGATGGCATTATCAATATACCCAATTAAGTATTGATGCGAATGGCACGATAGACAGGGAGATGTATGAACAGTACCTCGTCCAATCTTTTTGGCCTAGCCAATTGGAACTAATTGTTATTGGGCCTTTAAATGACGCCATCAAGAAATCAGGCAAACTCGAGCATAATTTTAATGACTTTACAGTCAAGATTTCTAGCCAAAATAGATCCTCAACTAACTGGAGCGAGGTTTATGAAAAAGTTAAAACTTTTTTAGAGGTAAGAAGCGACGACAGCAAAGCAGCTAAGATGCCAGAATTAAAGTATGTAGAAGGAGTAGGCTATTGTATTTCGATTGAAAGCATATTAAAAGAAATAAAAGACAATGTTGATAGATTCACTTCAAAGTCAAGCTACCTTCAGGTTAATTGGCCGAAAAAGAAAAGGGACGAACCGCCTGTTAGAGACGTTATAATCCCTAATATTGATTATTCAAGGATTAGCAGAGAAGCAGCATTAATTGCGCTACTGGCAAAAAGATTTTGCAGCAGCCTTGAGGAAGAAGTTATAAAGGCTTACAAAACAGCCAATGAAATATGGATAGGAAGAGAAACTGGCTATAGCAGGGAAACGATTCCGCCTAAAGAGGAAAGCCCGTTGAGAAGGGTAAGGCATGTTGGCGACCTAAGGTATATTGCAATAAATTTAGTCAGAGAAGACAAACATAATTACGGAACATTGATGAATACAATTGCTGCAGAATTAAGCGCTATTAAAGAAGGTGGAAGTGGTGAATTCTGGGAGCTTTACAGGCCAACAAGAGACGGCTTTGTTAATATAAAGAGATTACTTGAAAGACTAGAGAATCTTTATAATTCACCCGACAACCCCAAGATTTATAACCCCGATGTGAGATATGAGATTTTACCTTGATAATTTCACCTTGATACTAACTTCATCTTTGAATTAGGTCCTCAATATCTCTTCTTATGCACTGCCAGATATCTTCTCATAAGATAGTTTACAAAACCTTGCTCATCTCTGCTTAAGGCCTTATAATAAGATTTCCTTTTTTTGTATTCTATAATTATCATAGGATATTGATTGTGCCAAAGGATTTGATTCATTAATAATCTTCCAATCCTTCCATTGCCGTCTCCAAATGGATGAATTTTTTCGAACCTATAATGAGAAATTGCTGATAGCTCCACTGGATTTATTTTTGATTCATTTATGAATTTTATAAGTTGATTCATTAATTTTATAACTTCCTGCCAGTCTGGAGCCCGGTGGTTCCCAACTCTTACTAAGTAATCACGATATTTCCCTGCTATGTCTTGTTTTGTTTCTCCAAATATCTGCTTATGCCATGTTAATAATAATTTATTTGACATCTTTTCTTTTTTCTTTATCATCTCCAAAAATACTTTTGCATGATATTCAGCTTCTTTTACATCTCTTATAGGCTTGTTTGGAGATATTTTATCCTCTATAATTTCTCTAACCTCTTCCAGAGTTATTGTTGAGCCCTCTATTGCATTAGTATTGTAAGTAAATGCTATTGCAATTTCTTCCAGCTCTTTTTCTTTTACAGAATCAGGTATTTTCTTCCATTCTTCTTGAAAAGAGATTTTTATTTTTCCTAGTTTATTGTATACTTCCTTTTTTTCCTTTTGTAGAATTTCTTGTTTTATCCCTTCTATGTCTTCAGGTATAGTTTTGCCTAAATATCTCTCCAGCGTTATTACTTTGTTTCCCTTTCTATAAGAATGTTGAATATAATAGTAACTTTTTCTTTTTATTATCCTCATGTTAAATTAATACCATTACATTTATTTAAACTTTTCTATTTTTCTTTAATTTGTAATGGTATATTTAATTCTGAGAGAATCCACAATCACCATAAGGACTTTTCACCACGTTAAAATTCTTTGTTTCGCAATATAAAACTTAGGTGTCTACAAAACAATATGAAAATGTAGAGACCTATATATTTAAATACCCCTAAATCGTGATTATTTCTACAATGAACAGAGTTGATTATCTTCATTAAGAGTAATTCTGATTTTAATAGCTTTAGCTCTGTGAAAAGTTTTTTATATATTCAACAAATAGAGGAAAGCATGATGGGTATAGTGAAAGGGTTATCACAGAGGCCTGTGGAGCCTCAGATCCGAGTTCAAGTCTCGGTACCCATCCTTTCCAAGAAAATAAGAGGTGAAAAATGAAACTTCAAAACCCAAGAGGGATGAGGGACCTTAATCCTGAAGAAAGCATTTTCAGAAATCAAATAATCGGAATAATCAAGGAGACTTTTGAAAGCTACGGCTTTTCTCCTCTTGAAACGCCCCTAATAGAAAGGTTTGATGTTCTTTCTGCAAAATATGCTGGTGGAGATGAAATACTAAAAGAAACTTTCAAGTTAAAAGACCAGGGAAAAAGACAGCTCGGATTAAGGTATGATTTAACAGTGCCTTTAGCAAGATACATTGGTATGAATCTGCAAATAAAATTGCCTTTCAAGAGGTATCAGATAGGAAATGTTTACAGAGATGGCCCGATAAAACTTGGAAGAACAAGAGAATTTGTGCAGTGTGATGCGGACATAATCGGGAGCTCCTCTCCGATAGCAGATGCAGAATTGTTGTTGCTAACTTCAAGAATTTTTGACAGGTTAAACCTCAAAGTTGAAATCAAACTGAATTCCAGGAAAATATTAAATGCAATTATGGAAGCACTAAACATCCCAGAAAAAGACAAAGTTGAATTCATCCTTTCCTTGGACAAGCTGGATAAAATAGGGATTAATGGCGTTAGAGAAGAATTGAAAAGAAAGGGGATCAAAGAATACAAAGAGATTAATTCTTTATTATCAACTGCAAAAATAAAATCTCCTGGCGAATTAAAAGGCTATACCAAAAAATTGTTTGATAAAAAAAAGAAAAGGTTTGAGAACACAGAATTCGAAAAAGGTTTTGACGAAATTGAAGAAATTTTAAATTACCTGAAGGGTTTGAGAATAAAAAATATCGGATTCAACGGAGCATTAGCAAGAGGTTTATCCTATTATACAGGGGCTGTATTCGAAGTTTTTTTGAAGAATTCTGAGATAAAAAGCTCTGTTGCTGGCGGAGGAAGATATGACGAGATGATTGGAAAATTTTTGGAAGGAAAAAATTACTATCCCGCTACAGGGATTTCATTTGGACTGGAGCCCATCATCAAATCTCTTAAAGTTGACAAGAAAGAGGTTAAGAAAACAGTCACTGAAATCTATGTAATCCCGATAAATACTTTAAAGGAGTCTTTGGAGATTGCAGAGGAATTAAGAAAAAACAATATTAAGGTCGATGTTGCATTTGACAAGAAAGGCGTGGGTAAAAACTTGGAGTATGCTGACAAGATGGAAATTCCTTATGCAGCTATCATTGGAGAAGATGAGCTGAAGAAAAATAAAGTGAAATTAAAAAATATGAAAACTGGAAAAGAAAAATTTGTGAGCATAGAAGAAATAAAGAAACTTTAGAAATATTTAATAATTTTTATACAACAAACCTATTATCAAAATTACAGACACCATTTTCACAACCATTTTCACAGTTATATTTAGTTATTCTTCCTATCACCCCATTACTGTCACAATAGCCTTCAAGTAAAAGATTCTCCTGTTCCGGCTGTCCTGGTGATGGAGATTGATTATCTTTTAAGCAAATATCTTCAAATACTCCAAAGAGAGGTTCATTTGTGATGGAACCCTTTTCATAATAATCCACACCTCCATCGCTATCACTGCATGTTTCACAACTACCGCAATAATTACAATCTTCATATAAATCTAAATTTCCAGTAATCTCAATTAGATATTTATTAATTAATTTAACATTACCCACCATAATTCTACATTTGGCACTTACATCTCCCATTATATCCCCATTAGAAATGAACTGAGCAACTACTCTTCTTCCTTTAGCAGAATTTATTGTGCTTAATGGTAGCAACTTTTGATCACCAATACTGATACTCTCCTTAACCTTTAAAGATATATTTTTAGACAAAATTACTAAGGTTGCAGAAGAACTTCTATCAGGATCATTGGGATCATAAAATGTTTCTCTATTTTCTATTTGAACACCATTAATAACTTTTGTTGATCTAGGGTATATTGTTTCAATAACACCATCAACATTTATAATAACAACCCCCCCTGACCCAACTCTTTCTAACTTAACTATATTTTGCTCCCCAATAAATAAATCATATAAACCCAGATAGCAAGCCCCTTCAATGAACCCAAAGAATAAATATTCCTTTCCATTTAATAAATTGACAATATTATCCTCAATTAGATTTTCTCCAGTAGCACATACCTCACTATAATCATTACAATCTCCTAAAAAGGTACCATCAACACATGAGAAACCCGAAGGATTCCTTTCTCCAGGATGAACCCTATCTTTATTTATCCTTATGCCATTATTCTGTACATTTCTTTGAAACATAGGCCATTCTGAATTATCTAAAGGATTATATGATGATTCCAAATCAAACATAAAAATATATCCGTCTCTTGTTCCAACAACTATTTCGTTATTTCCGTCTCCATCAATGTCATCAATTACAGGTGATGCAATGGCGCCATATTTATTATCTCTAACAACTTTTGGCCACCCATTAATTAAGCTTCCATCCAGATCCCACGCATAAATCTTATCTTTATTTGGAGGATATTGGATTATTTCTAATTCATCGTCATTATCAACATTCCCAGCAATAGGAGAAGACCTACCTGGCATAAAACTAATCAAAAGTACACTCCTACCAGGTACATTCCATCTATTTAATATTCCATCATTACTAAAAACTAGAATTCCGTCCCCATGACTATCCCCAATAACAACTTCTAAGTTCCCATCTCTATCAAAATCTGCAACAGAAGGCGATGCATACTTGGAGTTTCCATTTCCAAAAGGACCATATTTAATACGCCCATTTTTATTTAACACATATGAATAGCCATCTACATTAGAGATAATCTCTAAATGCCCATCTTCATCCAAATCTGCTACAACTGACGAAGAGATATCACAAAAGGTAGTATCGATGGTAAATGGCCATCCCCTCTTAACTGGCCCATTAGGATTATTCTTCCCGTCCCCATTGAATATGTATACTTTACATTTCTCTTCATTTTTATTATAAACACCGCCCAAAACAATTTCCTTTAATCCATCATTATCTACATCAACAACATTAGGAGTGCCTTCAATAAAATCAGAGATGTAAACTGGCCATCCTTCTTTTATATTACCATTATTTTCAAAAACATATATCCCTCCCCCTTTCAATCCTTCTTCATCATACCACCGAGACTCATAAGCAACAACTATTTCGTTATTTCCGTCTCCATCAATGTCATCAATTATAGGGTGTGAAGGATGGTCACCCTCGCTAACATCTAGATCTAATAAAACATCTCCATTATAATCAAGTATCTGTAATCCTCGGCTTGAAGCAACTAAGATTTCATTTTCTAAATCATCATCAAGGTTCCCTATAGAAACAAGAGTCTCTCCGACATTATGTTTCTTAGGCCATCCTGCCTTAATCTCTCCCTCGCTATCAAACACATAGACATATGTAAATGAAGTTACTATAACCTCTTTACTTCCATCTAAATCAAGATCGCTAACATGATTAGAATAGATGCTATCTATACCGCCTTCTAATTTTTTGCCCCAGCCTTTATGAATTTCTGTATTTACAAATATTCGAGAAAAAGAATTAATAAGATTGCCATTTTTAGAAACCTCCAGTTTAAGGGTATATGTTGCACTTTCTAAATGTTCAGCATAAAATGTCGCCAAAATATCTTGCCCATCTGATTGACTACCAGAGCTTATTTCTATCCATGTTTCAGGATATAGCCCACTACCGTAATAAACCTTATAGCTATCACCATTTGCAATACCAGTAATTACAGTATTATCAACAACATACTCTCCATTTTGAGGGGATGTTATTTCAGACACGGCATTAACAGGATTAAAATCTAAAGCACTTTTAACATTAATTCTTCCAACCCCGATATATTCCTCACTTATAGTCGGGTCAGAACTCTGCGTCAGAATTTGCTTAATTTGTTCTGGATCATAATTTCCATTAGAAAGCAATAAACCAACAACACCAGCAACATAAGGAGCAGCCATTGAAGTTCCAGAATAAGATTCATAACTCCTCTTAATTCCATCAGAAACCTCTATTCTGTATCTATATGTTCCTTCTTTAAGACGGCTTTTAATAGAATCATAGAAATCACTGCCCTCATAGAGTATAATTATCGGGATTTCAGAAATAACACCTGAAGGCCAACCCAATACCTCAAAGCTGACCCCTAAAATGACAATACCAACTGCTCCTTGATTAATCGCTATATTAGTCTTTTCATACAAACTTATTTCCCCTTCATCCAAAAAAACAATTTTATCTTTAGCATCTATTCCAGAATAATCTCCTAATCTCCCTAATCCCGCATATACTGCTTCAGATTCTTCTATCTTTATAGGAGAAAGATCTATATTTGGACATGAAAGGATATACTCAATATCCCCCCACCCCGTTCCACCTCTCTCCCTAAATTTACATTCCCTATTGACCGTAGTTGGGATTGTGCTTATTATATTAACACCGGGAGCAGCAATATCTACCCAATAGCCATAACTTGAAAAGTCTGCTTTATCATCATTTAAATCAGTCGCAGCAACACTAATAACATTTTCATTGCCTGCAGGATATTCTATAGAGTCATGACCTAAATTTCCAGCAGCTGCAATCAGAACAACCCCTCTTTCATGAGCATAATTAATAGCATCGTTAACAATGTCTGAATAACCTCCTCCAAAGCTCATACTGATAATATCTGCTTCATTATCTGCAGCATATCGTATTGCATTAGCGATACTAACTATATCCAAAGAGCCCACTTTCCCTATATCGCCATTTTCATACTGTAATTTTAAAGAAAAACCAGCCCTCAAGGGCATTATTTTACAATCATGGCAAACTCCTGCTATCCCTATGTTATTATCTGCGACACCCGCTGCAATTCCGGCAACATGCGTCCCATGACCATAAAAATCCGTAGGATCATTATCTATTATACTATAATCTTCTCCTTTCACCAAACAGCTTCCATCTAAACATAAATTATCTGTATTTAAGTCGACAAAATCATATCCTACAATATCATCAATATAATTGTTGTTATCATCATCAAGATTATTATACGGAATTTCATCTGCATTTCTCCATATATTTTCAGCTAAATCCTCATGATTGTAATCTACTCCAGAATCAATTATGGCTATTACTACATTAGAATTTCCTTTTTCTCTATCCCACCCTAGTTCAGCATCTGTATTTTTATGGGCCCACTGCTCATTGTAACGAAGATCATTTGGAATAAAAGAGGTATAATAAAGAAAGTTAGGTTCAGCATATTCAACATCATCAATCAATTCATATTCTCTAGCTAAAATCTCCAAGTCAACATCATTATCAAATTTAAGTTTATAAATTCCTCTGACTTCTTTCTCAGGATCATAAACTATCTTTAGCCTAACGCCCATTCTTTGGAAAAATCCTATTTCACTCGTTTCAAAAATAGGGGTTATGCTATCTACTTTATATTTTCTATTTAGCTCTTCAAATGGAGAAGCTCCAAAAATGGCGCCCCCAGTAATAGAGTTATCAATTTCACGCTTAAGTTTAACAATCAACTCCCCTTTTACATATTTTGGAAAATTATTTCCTATAACCTCAGAATCTTCATCGAATTTTTGGGCTACAATACTCTCATTAAAACCTTGAGAAATAGCACTCTGAACAAATAAAAGTAATACTATTAAAATCAAACCTCTTTTTAAATACATATAGGAACAACAATCTTCAAAACTATAAAAACTTAACTCAAAACAATAAAATATAAAGAATAGTTACGCTATAAAAATAAAAAAGTAATTTATTCCAATTCTATTTCAATGCCGCCCATTTTAGGCACGATTATCTTGTTATATATTGATGCCCCGATGTATCCTGAAACATAGCCGACTGCGCCATATGCTATTGGAGAAAAAACTATTGTTAAAACTCCAAGTCCTGTTGCTAGTGGAATGCCCATCATTGATTCTGCTATGCTGCTGGTTAAAGAAAAGATTATTCCTGAAACTAATCCTGAAAAAAAGCCAAACAAGCCAAGGATGTTTGCTAAAGATTTTTGGTTTACATAGGTTATTGTTTTCATTCATTATCACCTCGTATTTTTATTTCAATGTCACCAAAATGCTCCTCCTGCAGCAGATCTATTTTTCTTTGGTGATCCAGATGCAGCAATGGAACAAATGCAGCTATTCTGTCCTCCCTCCTGCTGCTCTGCACAAGCTTATCAAATGTCAATTTCTTTTCTGTTTTAAATATGCTTATTATTTTATTATAAACATTGTCTATTAAATCATTTATATTAACCTTCCTTTCTGGAGGCACAACTATAGGTATGTTTAATGCATACTCCCTTCTCAGCGCCCTCCTTTGGTCTACCTGCAATGCTTTTTGCAATGCTGAAAATAAATCTTGGATAGATACCTTCCTGCGCCTGGGCTGGGGCATTTTTGGAATTACAACAATCTTATTTTCTTCCAAGGCTTCTAGTGATTCCTGATCAAGACCTTCTGGAATGAACTCTTCTTCAGGCGGATTTATTATGGATTCAAACCTTACTAGATCTTCCTCTACTAATTTTTGCGACTTTATTTTTAGCAGAATAGCGGAAGCAAGAATAACTTTTCCTGAGATTGCAAAGTTCATCTCTTGAAGCTTTTTTATAGTCTCAAGATATTTTTTAGCTAATAAAGAAATGTCAATGTCCCAAGGATCCATCTCTTCTGTCTTTACCAAGTCATAGAGAATTGTCTGCCAAGTTATCTCGTCCTCTTTTAAGAGCATTTCGAAGATACGATCTTGCATCTATAATGTAAAGAGAAGAGAATATATAAAACAATTGTTTTTACTGCGCATGACAAATACTAGCAAGCCAAGAATTAAGAAATTTCATGAAATTGTATGAAATCTTATGTAACTATTTTAAAGTAGTGTTATACCGAAAGCTTTATATATTAGTTGTAATTCGCTATGCTATATCACCTCTTTTTCCCGGGATTCGGGCTTCGGCCTGGATTCTGGGTTTTGATGATTTTCTATTTACCACTATAAGTTTATGCAAATAGCTGCTTTAGCCAGTTTTAGCTAGTGCTAGTTTTAGCTAGTTTATGACTTATTATCTAAGACCAAGGTTCGCTAGGTTTAAAAACATTATTTTAGATAATAAATCTATGGCAGAAATTAAGCTAACTGGATATGAAGCTGTAGTCCCCAATTATGTATATAAAAGAAGTGTTGGTCTTTTTAAACTTCCTTATGGTTTTGGGGAAACCCCTTCTACTGAGATTTTGCAATTTTCAAGGATAAGGGCTCCTAGAGTGGGAGATGTTGTAAAATATGTGGGAGATGTTTCTAAGAAGGCGCCTCTTTTAAAAACCGGTTTACTGCTTCCTGTGCCTGAAGATGAGATGTTTCTTCTTAAGTTTATTTGCCAGCTTCCTAAGGGTGAATTGGAGGAAATTATCCATGAATCTGAGGACGCTATGGATCATTTAGCCAGACATTATCCTGATGATAAATACCAAGAGGGAAGAGAATACTTATCTTTTGCCAGCGGAGTAGTGCCTGATATTGAATTGGAGCTGAATCTGGAAAGATGGAACAAGGACCCGGATATATATGATACGGTAATAGACAAGATAGGGCTAAATGAGCTTCGCATTGATTTTTTGTTGTCAGAAGGAGGATATTTGCCAGACAAGAATAGGATGGACTATCTTATGAAGAGGAAAGCAAGAAACTCTAAGTTATTCTGGATTAGAGAATATGATAGTTATGGCCATGCTCTTAATGCAATTAATCTTTTATATGATTCAACTAACGGCGATTTTAGCCCTGCTATTGATAAAAGCCATGATTTTTTTATGATTAGGTGCCTGCATACAGTTGGAAGGAGTGTGGCCTGCAGCAAAGTAAGATCTGGAATTTTTGGAATTATGGGTTTAACAAGCATAGAATTAAGTGGGAGAGGTGAACATCCTAGAGGAGTAAATAGGGGAGTAAAGAATTTCAATTTAAGAGACCTCAGCAAAAATTAATTTCCGTTTTCAATGCCAGACATGGTCTTTAAAATCTTATTTATAGCACAGTAAATTTTAAAAATAAGCTGGGCTTGCAGGAAGCAACCATGAAGCACGCAACCCCTGAGTTGAAAAATGGAGCAGGCATTAGAGAGCGGCTAAGAAATCAAAAAGCAGTTATAGGAACTTATGTACCTGCTGATTTGTTTGAAAGAAGCTCATACTATTCTACTTACAGAAGGGCTAACAGGGAATTGGGAAACCTTGTCGATAAATTAAATGGATTAAATGAATTAAATGGCGAAACGCCTAATGATAACATTTTTGTTTTTGAGAGAGCCATAGAGGTATTGAGCATTGATCAAGCCCTGGCCTATATAGTTACACTTGGAGTAGGGTTTGGATACGATGATAAAAGAGATGCAGGGAGAACCTTTAGACTCATCCTTGATTCCGGGCTTATGCTGAGATATAACCCTCCTTTCTTATCCAAAACTGTGCAAAAAATAGAGTTTGATGATGAGTTGAAGTATCATGTTAGAAGCTACGGGATAGACACCTTAAAATGGCTAGCAGGCAAATTAAAAGCTGTGAACGTTCTTGAAGTTCGCGGAAGCGCTGGATTTGAATATCAATTAAGCACCGGGCTTTGGCCTTAAGCGGATTATCTAAGGAGAGTTATTTCTTTTCCACTGGCTTCATTTCTAGATACCTGCATTTCCCGCAGTAATACCTGTCTTTCATGTTTGCAAGAAAATAACCCTGGCCGCATTTAGGGCAGCATCTTTCTCTTTTTAAAGAACTTCCTTCTATCTTGTATTTTGCCCAGACCTTGCTTGGCACCTTATTTTTTTTCTTCTTTTTTACCATCTTCTTTTGTTTTTTCTTTTGCTTTTTCTTTTTTACCCTTCCTGATTAGCCTCTGCAAGTCTTCTTTTGCATTATATACTTCTGCTATTACTTTTGTTTTCGATGTGCCGAAATTCGTGATTACTTTATGAAGATCTATTAGCTCCTCGCTTGTCTTTAATTCAGCTGCTATTTGGCTTTTGATAAATTCTTTTTTTGGAGTTGGCTGCCTGGCATGGTCTATCTCATAAACTACTTCAGTCCTGTTAAGCAGCGGCAGATATGTTTCTTTTATTTTTTTCATTTTAAAGAGATTCTTCTTCTCCTTCTGGGACAAAATATTCCACTCCAAATATTAATCCGAATCCAGTTTTTATTCTAACAGAATACCCATCCCATTTGTATATTTCAAATGTATTATATAATAATCCCCTCTTACGAGTGATTGTGAACCCCCTATCATTTATACCATAATGCATTTCACCGAGCAAAGATTCTAACTGCCTAATAACTTGCTGATCCGATCTTATAGTTCCTTCGACCAATGCATCGTATGGAATTTGCGTTGTTTCTGCTGTTTTTGTTTCTGTTTCTGTCATCTTACTTTTATTGCATACTCTCCTGAATGCTTGATTTCGAGCTTTTTTGCCACTTCGCTTTTATTTGCATCTGTTATGAACAATCTTCCTTGAAAATTTTCCGTGAACTCTGTTTTGTTGCAGATCGGGCAGTTATTTCCCTTGACGAATATCCTGCAATCCCTGCAGTATTTTTTCTTCATATTTTATTTTCCTTTAGCTTCCTTATTTCCTTTAGTTTCCTTATTTCCTTTAGTTTCCTTAGTTTCCTGTTGCTTGGCTTTTTCTTTTTCCTCTTTCATCCAGGAGATTGCTCCGAGGGCCGGTTGCCTCATTGTCAACCCTATCTTTGGATTGTTCGGCTCCTTATAGCTTATTGCAATTATCCTTGCCCTGCACCTTTCCCCTGACTTTAATACCTTTTTAGTTTCCTTTCCTGTCAACACACCTGTTTTCGAGATGCTGACAAAATCGTCCATTGTTTGGGATAGATGAATCATGCCGTCAATTGCACCCATATTGAAAAAAACACCGAAATCAGTAATTTCAGTTATGTCTCCGAGAACCAGCTCATGAATTTCCGGCCTGAAAACCAGCAAAGTAAAGGTTGTCTTGTAATAAGCTGCCCCATCTCCAGGGATTATTACTCCTTCGCCAACGTCTTTGATTTTTGAAACTGCAATTGCTATCCCTAGATCTTTCGAGATGAAGCTTTCAAATTTCTCATTTAACCCCTTCAAGATTATTTTCTTCAAATCGCCCTCGGTAAAATCTTTTGGAGGCACCCTTATATGACTTTCCAATTCCAGCTCGTAGTACATTATCTTGCTCCTATCTCCTGTTAATATGAAATATAATTACCATATTTAATTACCATACCTATAATCCCTATCTTCTGACCCCAATTCCAAAGGCAGCGGAGAAAACCCCTGGTACCATCTTGAATCTTTTTCTTTTATGCCTGAAAAATAATTTCCTTGGATGTTCCAGATATCCTTCCAGAGCAATGCTGAGATGCATCTTTTTTCAATAATCATTTTATTTCTTTTATGTATTTTTTCTGCCTTATCACAAATATTTTTTTGTTTTTTAATTTCTTTTTTAAGTCCTTGTCTGCTGTTGCAATTGCATATCCTTCTGTGAATTGGTTGCTTGCCAGGATGGAATCGACGTCAACTTGAACTTGTTTATCTTCATCTGTTTTTATTATTTTGATTTGTTTCTGCCTTAAAATCTGCAGCGCAAGTTTAGCATGCTTGGCTTTTTTTTGCTTTATAAGTTTTTCTAACTCGCCTATAACTGCGCCTAAAGTAAAAAGATGATGCTGCTTTAATTGATCTTCATAATCAATATTAAATTTTGCGCAGTCTATCAGGAAATTTGTATCGAGAATGACCTTCATTTAGCTAAAAACTGCTTTCATCATTTATAAACTTTGCTGTTATTTTTTTCTAGAATAGGTTTATACGGCCTGTAGTGGCTGAATTTTGGTGTTTTACAGGGGAAAGATTTTTAAATGAAATTTCGCTTTTACTCGAGGAAGAGGGTTTTTGATAATTAAAAATGGCTAAAATGGCTAATGAATATAGTGCGAAGGACATTACAGTACTAGAAGGCCTGGAAGGAATCAGGAAACGCCCAAATATGTATGTTGGCAGCACTGAAAGGCCACACCATATTGCGCAGGAGGCTATAGATAATGCCATTGATGAATTTCTTGCTGGCTATGCAAAGAGTCTAAAAGTTGTCCTGCATAAAGACGGGAGCATAAGTATCGAGGACGACGGCAGAGGAATTCCTGTTGATATCCACCCTAAATTTAAGAGGCCTGCTTTAGAATTAGTCATGACCAAACTGCATGCCGGAGGAAAATTTGACAAGAAAGCATATCAAGTAAGCGGGGGATTACATGGAGTTGGGATTTCTGTTACAAATGCATTATCTGAATGGCTCAAAGTTGAGGTGATGAGAGATAAGAAAAATTATTTTCAAGAATATAAAAGAGGGGTTCCTGTCAGCGACTTAAAAACTAATGGAACAGCAAACAGCACTGGCACAAGAGTAACTTTTTTGCCTGACAAGGAAATATTTGCGGACATTCATTTTGATTACGATGTCCTAAATAACAGGCTGAAAGAGCTGGCTTACTTAAACAAGGGAATCTATATCTGTTTCATCGACGAAAATGACGGCAAGAAAGTCGAATACTGCTTTGAAGGCGGGATAAAAAGCTACGTCGAAGACATAAACAAAAATAAAGAGCCTGTGCACGCCGCTATGTATTTCCATAAAAACATTAATGACGTCGATGTTGAGATAGCAATGCAGTATAATGCAGGCTATAATGAGAGAGTTTTTAGCTTTGTAAATTCAATTAATACTGTCGAGCACGGAACTCACTACACTGGATTTTCAACTGCCTTGGTCAGATGTGTTAATAATTATATAAAGAAAAACAACATAGATAAGATAAATTTGAGCGGGGAGGATGTCAAGGAAGGGCTGACTGCGATAATTTCTATTAAAGTCCCTGAGCCGCAATTCGAGGGGCAGACTAAAACTAAACTAGGGAATAGCGACGTGAAAGGCATAGTTGACAGCATTGCCTATGATAAATTAAGCACTCACCTTGAAGAGAATCCAGGCATTGCTAGACTGATAATAGGGAAATGCATAAATGCTGCGAATGCAAGAGAGGCTGCTAGAAAAGCGCGCGAACTAACTAGAAGGAAATCAGCACTTGAATCTGGAAGCCTGCCTGGAAAATTAGCTGACTGCCAGGAAAAAAACCCTGAAAAATGCGAGATTTATTTGGTTGAGGGAGACTCAGCTGCGGGGACTGCAATAGGTGGAAGGGACAGAAAGACGCAGGCAATATTGCCCTTATGGGGAAAAATGCTCAATGTTGAAAAAGCCAGAATAGACAAAGTCTTTGGGAATGACAAATTGCAGCCGATAATACTTGCACTTGGATGCAGCATTGGCGAAGAGTTTAATATTGAAAGACTGAGATACGGAAGAATTGTAATTATGGCGGATGCTGACGTTGACGGGTCTCATATTTGCACCTTGCTGCTTACATTCTTCTACAGGTACATGAGGGAGCTGATTGAGAAGGGGCATGTGTATATTGCAATGCCTCCATTGTATAAAGTTGTGAAGAATAAAAAAACATATTATGTTTACGACGAGAGCGGATATAAAAAATTAATCGAAGAGATAGGCAGAGATGGAGCTTCTGCACAGAGGTACAAGGGGCTTGGAGAGATGAATTCAGATCAATTATGGGAGACAACTTTGGATCCTGAAAATAGATATATGAAAAAAGTAACTATTGAGGATGCGACCATTGCAGACCAGATGTTCTCTATCTTGATGGGAGAGGAAGTTGAGCCAAGAAGAGAATTTATTATGAGATATGCCAAGGAGGCGACTTTAGATGTCTAGTGTATTATATATAGATGATAATCCAGAAAATTTAATCGAGTTTAAAAGAGCTTTTGGACACAGCGGAGTTGAAGTTGACTTAGCTTGTGGATTTTTAACTGGCTTAGTCAGATTAAATGATAAAAAAATTTACGACTTTGTTTTCGTTGATGAAAATTTAACATTTCATAAAATGACTGGTGATTTATGGGGCGCAGAATATTTGGAGCAAAGAGCTAGAATTTTAAACCCAAGTGTTGTGATTGTTGAATTCATTTCTGGCCCACAATATAATAGAAGAGTTTTTCTAGATAGAATGTTAATGAAACCTATGCACTACAGGAGCAGAGAAATATGTGATATTTTAGAAGGAACAGTGAAAAAAGAAAATGCCAGAGCAGATTAAAATTCAATTGATTGAGAATGAGATGAAGAAGAGTTACATAGATTATGCTATGTCGGTTATTACAGCGAGGGCATTGCCTGATGTTCGAGATGGGTTGAAGCCAGTGCATCGCAGGATTCTATATGCCATGTATAAATCAAAATTATTCCATGACAAGCCCTTTAGAAAATCCGCTTACATAGTTGGAAGGATTCTGGGCAGCTTTCACCCGCATGGAGATGCTGCTGTTTATGATTCTTTAGTCAGGCTAGCTCAAGATTTTTCTATGAGATACAAGCTTGTAGACGGCCACGGTAATTTCGGCAGCATTGACGGATTCCCCCAGGCTGCTATGCGCTACACCGAATGCAGATTAGCCAAATTATCAGACGAGATGATTAGGCACATTGATGAAGACACAGTAAAATTTGTTCCCAATTATGATGGCAGCACAAAAGAGCCGACTGTTTTGCCGAGCCTGTTTCCAAATCTTTTAGTTAATGGGAGCACTGGAATCGCCGTCGGGATGGCAACTAGCATTCCCCCGCATAATCTGAAAGAAAGCGTAAATGCAGTTATTGCAATGGTTGATAATCCAGATATGGCAATTGATGAATTAATAAAATATTTACCCGGCCCTGATTTTCCTACAGGGGGGATAATTGCTGGAACTTCCGGGATAAAAGAAGCATATGAAACTGGAAAAGGCAGGATTATTGTATTAGCCAAAGCCCAAGTTGAGGAGCAGAAGGGAAATAAAAAAATAATTATTTCTGAAATCCCTTATCTAGTTAATAAAACGATGTTAATAGAAGAGATTGCTGATTTAATCAGGAATAAAAGGATTGAAGGGATCACTGACCTGAGGGACGAAAGCGATAGAAAGGGGATGAGGATAGTCATTGAAATTAAAAACGGGTATAGCCACGAGGTTATTTTAAACCAATTGCAGAAATACTCTCAATTAAGAAGCACTTTCGGCGTGATTATGATTGCGCTAGTTGATAACGAGCCGAAGATCTTGAACTTGAAAGAATTAATCCAGTTTTATATAAAACACAGAAAGGAAGTTACTGTGAAGAGACTTGAGTTTGAGCTTGAGAAGAGCAGGATGAGAGCCCACATTTTGCTTGGGATCAAAGTTGCTCTGAAGCATATCGATGCTGTTGTTGCAACCATTAAAAACTCAAAAGACCCAGCTGTTGCCAAACAATCACTTATTGAGAAATTCAAATTAAGCGAGAAGCAAAGCGAAGCCATACTTGAAATGAGGCTGAGCAGATTAACATCACTAGAAACTAGCAAGATAATTGAGGAACATGATAATTTGGTCAAGAGAATAAATGAATTAAAGGATATACTTGCAAGCGAGCAGAAGATATTTGGAATCATAAAAAATGAATTGACAAAATTAAGAGATGAATACGGGGATGAAAGAAGGACAAGGATTGAAGGAGAGTATAAAGCGCTTGAAAGAGAAGACTTAATCGAGGAAGAGAACGTTGTAGTTACTGTTACTCACTCAGGCTATATCAAGAAACTCCCGCTAGATACTTATAGAAACCAGGCCAGAGGTGGGAAGGGGATGATAGGAACAGAGACAAAAGAAGAAGACTTTGCAGAGGAATTATTTGTAACCTCGACGCATAACCACATTTTATACTTCACCAATTTAGGAAGATTATACTGGCTGAAGGCTTATGAAATACCGACTGCCAACAGATACAGCACTGGAAAGGCGATTGTCAATCTGCTTAGATTGAAGGAAGGAGAAAAGGTAACTACAATGATGCCGATCAAAGACTTTGGCAAGGGCTATTTGATTATGATAACAAAAAAAGGGCTTATTAAGAAAACACAATTACATTATTTCTCCAACCCGAGAAGCAGCGGGATTAATTGCGTGAATTTGCGAGATAAAGACGAGCTGGTCAAAGTGCTGGCTACTGATGGCCATAAAAAAATGATAATTGCAACTAAGAAAGGGATGGCGGTCAAGTTTGACGAGATAAATGTTAGGCCGATGGGAAGAAATGCTGCCGGGGTAAGAGCAGTCAGGTTAAGGGGCGGAGACGAGGTTGTTGCAATGGATTTCGCAGAAGATAATTTGGCCTTGCTGACTGCATGCAGGAATGGCTATGGAAAGAAATCAAAAATAGGAGATTATAGGCTGATTAGAAGGGGCGGGAGCGGCGTGATAAATATTAAAAACCTCGTTAGAAACGGGGACGTCATCGGCGCCCTTGCCGTCGACGAGGAAGATGATGTTATCTTCATAACTGAAAAAGGAATTGTTATGAGAACCAAAGTAAAAAATATTTCTACAATCGGGAGGAACACTTCCGGGGTTAGGTTAATTAAATTAAACCCGGGAGATAAATTAAAGAGCATTGCAAAAGTTGCGAGCAATGGCGAATAAATAAATAGATATCCTTCCATATAATTCTTTAAATATAAGTCTGGATATAATATTATTATGGAAAATCCTTATGGTGTAGATGAAAGTTATGGCAAAATTGCTGCAAATACATATACAGAGCAGCAACTTATTGATATGGGTTGTTTAAGATCTTCTACCGGACATTATCTTTTAATCTCGAGCAGATTATCTGGATTGGATTTGGTATTTGAAAAAAATGAAAGAGGATTGTGGGAACTTACCACAGATAATAAAGGACTTGTAATGAGGGTATTGTCCGGCATAAAAGATACCAAGATAATGTCTAGAGACGAAATACAGGAAGCAACTTATTTTATCCAAATAGATGAGAATAAAAGAAGAAGAAAAGAAAGAGAAATGAGGTTAAAGCCAGGGGAATTAATCCATAGAAGAAATAACCCTTACCAGGATTAAGTGTTTTCAGAATAAAATTTCATATCTGTATTTTGGACACCATTCCATATTCCAAATACTGTTGCCGATGGAGAATGATTTGCCCATATTATTTAACCAGTTTATTCAATCAGCTCTCCAACGCCGATTAAATGAAAATAAAGGTTTCAGGAACTTATATTGACTTCAACTGGCAAAGGAACATTAATCTCTTTTTGCTTCATCCTTTTCCTGAAGCTAAAAACAGCAAATCCCTTTACTTCTTTAGTCTTTTCATCTATTCTTTCAAACACACCGTCATTTATCTCTTCATAGTATGAAAGCGTTGGTCCTCCTATTTGTATCTCTAAAAGATCTCCTTCTTCATCATAATATATATTTAGATTTCCTTTCATCTTCTTATTCTAACCCTCACGCACCAGATTTATATACCTTTATGAATTTATAAGTTTATGGAGGTTATATATTCAGATCATGCTGAGAAAAGAATTAAACAGAGAGGAATTGCAAAATGGGAGGTTGAGCATATTTTAGAATTCCCTTTTTATATCAAAAAATCATTTTCGGGTAGAAAGGAGGCTGTTGGAAAAATTAAAGGAAGAATGATAAAAATAAAATTTGTTGAAGAAGAAAACTATATAAAGATTATTACCGTTATGTAAACCATGAAACTAGAATATGATAAAGAAGCGGATGCTGCATATATTTATATAAAATATCCTATTAAAGAAGGGGAAGCTGAGAAAACAATTGAGTTGAATGAAGACCTTATTGTAGATTTTGATAAAGATGGCAAATTAATAGGCATTGAAATTCTTAATGCAAGCAGGGTTATAGGAAAAGAAGTACTGAAGGAAAAATTAATTGCTGCTTAATTTATTCATCTAACTTCCTTTTCTTCTCCAGCCATTTTGGTGTTTTAATGAAAGTTATGCTTTCCCATGAATCTATCTCATCTTCAGTAACATCGAAATCTTTTTGATACACATTTTCTACAGACCCGTGTAAGGCATCTTCAAATTTAAAACCAACCTTTTTGACAATTTTCTTTAAAGCCAATTCATCCTTGCTCTCAATTTCAACAAAATTAGGAACCCAAGGCCAAGTATCTATTGTGATCTCATTCCCTTCCAGACTCCATTTCTCTCTTTTAGTTTCTTGGTAAGATTTTTGTTTAAATCCGATATCAATTAAAAACTCGCAAGCCTTGTTAAAATCGCTAACACCGACGGTTATCTCTTTCGTTCCATGCAAACTCCGGTCATTTAACTGCTTATAACTCATAGTTACTTTCTTGCCTTCATCTCTAACTCTTATCCATCCACCAATTTTCCTTAATCTATCATCAGAATAATCAAAAGTTCTTCTCTTCATAAAAACCTCAGGATGGACTAATTTTGCATTCAAAGATTTTAATTTACTTCTAAATTTTTTAATATCAACATCCAAGAACTTAGCCTCAACTTCAGTTTCCATCTTCACTCAATCAGCTCTCCAACGCCGATTAAATGCCAGCGCGCTCCGACTCTTCTTGAGATTGCAAACCTGTCGTTATTTGATGCTACAACTGGAAGCCTTAAACTTAAAGTGATGATATTTTTTGAGGTGTCTGTTACTTGGCCAAGAGTTACTGCCGAGTTTACATTTATCATTAATAACTCCCCCTGCGTTATTGGAACAACCTCTACTTCTTCTTTAACTCCTACAACTCTCTTGATCAATTTTGGTTTCAGCCTTAGCTTTCGAAATGTTTTCGGCAATTTTCCTGAAGAACCTGCAAGATTTCCTGCCAGGTTATCTGATTTTACAATTGCAGGGTCGAGCTCTGTCAGGATTCCTAAACTGCCTCCTGGAGTTATTTCCTTAAACTGCTCATTGCCAGACATGATGGCAACTATCTTTGTTTTTACAGGCTTGTAATCGCTTTTTTCATCCAGCTTTATGCCCGGGGCTATTTCAATTTCTTGCCCCTGCTGCAATCTCCCCTGCTTTAATGCGCCTCCTAAAACTCCCCCGACCAATGCCTCTGGATTCGCACCCGGCCTGTTAATATCAAATGACCTTGCTATGAGCATGATTGGCTCTTTTTCCAGGTTCCTTTTAGGCGTCTTGAGATTTTCCTGGATTGCTTCCACCAGATAATTTATGTTAATATTGTGCTGCGCTGATACGGGAATTACCAGGGCATTTTCTGCAATTGTCCCCTTCACAAAATTTTTTATCTGATTATAGTTTTTTACAACTTCTTCCTTGCCGACTAAATCAATCTTGTTTTGCACGATTATGATATCCTTTATTTCAATTAATTCTAAAGCCATAAGGTGCTCGCGGGTTTGGGGCTGGGGGCATTGCTCGTTGGCAGAGATTAATAACAGCGCTGCATCCATGATTGCTGCTCCTGAAAGCATTGTCGCCATTAATGTTTCATGACCTGGGGCGTCTATGAAGGAGACTTTTCTTAAGACTTCATACTTTTTATTTTCTTTTTTTGCTTGCAGCTCTGTCGAATACCCATCTTTTGTCTTTACAAAAACTGCGTCTGCATACCCAAGCCTGATTGTAATGCCCCTCTTAATTTCCTCAGAATGAGTGTCTGGAAACTTTCCTGTTAAGGCCTGAACTAAAGTAGATTTCCCATGGTCTACATGACCTATCATCCCTATAGACATCTCCGGCTGCAGATGTTCTTTTTCTTTCTTTTCTTTATTTTCTGACATTAATTAAAGAAGAGAAATACTTGTTTTTTAAAACTTTGTTTTTACAGTTTAATTAAAAGGATTAGGAAAATGACCCCCGCCACCCCCGCACCCAGAATAGGAAGGCTTATTATCAATTTTCCTTATCCTTATTAATGATGAATAACTATCTTTCGCCTCATACCAATCCCTTATTTCATTTCCAGTATGCATATGATATGCCCATTTTCTAAGAAAATCCTTGAACATCAGTAAATAATCTTTTGGACTTACCTTGGGATTCAAATGTTCACAAGAGGAATCTGTGAAAAGAGGCTCTCTTCCGACATACCCATAAGACTGGCCCCCCGGATAGAGGTTTCCAAGCTCCCTCCACATAGCTTGATATCCTGCTATAAAATCCGCGACATTTAGCAAAGATTCTTCAGTAGTTTTACCTGGGAATGCTTTAGCAGCGATATACTCCAAATCCCTCACCACGTCTCTTAAAGAATCATCCCTGGCAGCAACAGCAATTAAAATTCCTCCACTCACACCAATCGGCCCTATCACTCCTGTTTTATCATACAGATTCATAAATAAATAAAAATAGCTAAAATTTATATGTTTTTCTAATCTTTGTTTCCGACAAAAGTAGCTTATAAAAAGTAGCTTATAGATAGGTATACACTTTCCTCTCTTTTATGATATCAATGAAAGATGGAGACTAATTGTGAATAAGTTTATAATTTATTTGTGTCGTTGACTGCTTCTAAAAGAAAAGTAAATCTAAAACTTCTGAAATCTAAAACTTCTGCTTTCCTGTCACTATCAAATGCCCTTCTTTGTCCTCTTTGAAATCTATTTCCTCAAGATTGTTTATTAAGATGTCATGGCCGGCCAGCAAATAATTTACCTCTAAATCTCTTAAAATTATCTTGTGGACTCCATTTTTGAAATCAAACCTTTTTTTTGGCACTTTACTTGTTTTATGCGGATCGTTTATATCGAATAGGCTTATGAATATCGGGCGGTCCATCCCATCATAGTCAGAATTCTTTTTTGATTTCCCGATGATTACGCTTTTTGCTTTATATTTCAAGATTACCACCCTAGCTTTCTTTTACTCCAGATTTAGTTTCTTCTGTTTTAGCTTCTTTTTCTTTTTTTCCAAATATCTCATCTAAAGAAGTTTTTCCTTGTTTTATCACAGCCAAATTTAATTGCGATGTCTTTTGATACACTGAATTCCCTGCTATTGTTTTTCTTATAAAATTCCCCTTGTGTTTTGTCTTTATCCCGATACCTTTTCTTGCGTATATTTTTTTCTTTCCGGCGAGATTTATTTCAGGGCGCATTGGAAAACCAGCATCATTGCTGCCGCCTGTTATTTTAAATTCATACCCAGAAATGCCGACTAGCTCCCCTTTTATTGCCTCCCCTAATTTTCTCCCGGCTAATGCAGAATTATCTTCTAACTTTTTTGAATAAGACCTGCCGTTTTTGTCACCAATAACTAAACTCAATTCTGGCATTGAACTCAAACCCCCCACAAAGGATATTTTCTTCTCTTGATTAATGAGATTTCCTTCAAAAGCTGGATTTCTGATGGGTTTAAATAGTTTTTCATTTCCTTCAGCTTGCGAAAATCATCTTCAGGAATGTCTACATACAGTATTGAATTTTCAAATATCTGCCTACCGACTGTAACGCCGGGCAATGAAACCGCGGCCTGCTTCCCCTGCTCAACCCTCTGCATATTCTCCCCCTCAACCTGAATGCTTTTAATTTTTGTCAGCGGCCTTCCATTTTCATTCATCAACGGATAGTCTGCAAGAATACACCCCGAGAGAACTTCAACGCCAAGAATTGCGGGATTGCTCTGCCTGAAAACAGTCCCCGGCAGGACGATTATTTTTCCAGGGCGCACTGTATTTTTTAATTTTTCCAGCTCAATTTTTTTTATTTCATTCCCCTTCCATTCCAGATAATCGTCTATTATTTTATAAATTATATTATGATTAATTATTTTTATGCTGTTGCTTTCAAGCGCTTTGACATTAAAAGAGAGCACTGCTTTGTAGATGGAATTTTCCTCTGCTGATGCCTCAGCTATGTCTGTTTTGTTTACCCCCCCCAAAGATGCCTTCTTAATCGGGACTTTATTCTCCTTCAATAGGGAGGTGAGCGCTTCCAGGCTGCCGAGAGAATCTGCTTTAACTATAACCCCGTCTTTGCCTGTTTCAATCAGCACCTCTTCAACTTCTTTTTGGATCTCTTTTTTTATTCTGTCTTCATTGCCTTCATCTGCAACTTCAAATGGCATCCCTGCAAAAATTTCTTCAGCTTCCTTCAGGATTATTTTTACAGTGCATGCGGCTGTTACTTCGTCAACAGAAACCAGCTTTTTGTTATTTATTGACTGCTCCAGCAAGGTTCTCACTTTGGTTGTTATCGGCTTTTCCAGCCCTGCAATAATAACCTCGTCATTAACCCTTATCTTCCCGTCGTAAATAATGGCATCAATAGCTTTTCCAAACCCCTTCTCTTCTTTAATTTCCAATACAACCCCTTTTGCTGGCTTGTTCACATCGATGATGAGCTTGTCTTCCATGAATTTCTGCGCCAAGCCAACTATAACTAATAACAACTCCGGAATTCCCAGCTTAAGCTTTGCTGATGTAGGGACTATTGCTATCTTTTTTGTATAGTCTTCAATGCGGTCAAACCTTTCCGAATCAAAATTATACTCTGTTAATTTCCCAACAATGCTATAAACCCTCTTATCTATCTCCTGCCTGACTTTTTCTGATTGCGAGCTTATTGTTTCCATTAACTGCTTATCCTTTGGATTAAACCCAGGAACTAAATCTATTTTGTTTGCTGCGATTACAAATGGAGTTTTATTATGCTTCAGAATCTCGATGCACTCCACTGTCTGCGGCTTTATCCCCTCATTAATATCAATAACAAGAACTGCAATGTCTGCCAGACTGCCTCCTCTTTTCCTTAAGTTTGTGAAGGATGCATGCCCAGGAGTATCGATTATCAATAATCCTGGAATCTTGATCTTGTGCTTGTAATTTCCTATTATGTCTTCAATCAAGGAAAATGGAACATTAATGGCATTAATGCATTGAGTAATTCTCCCTGCTTCTTTCTCTACTATATTTAATCCTGTTATAGTTTCAACTATCTGGGACTTGCCGTGATCCACATGCCCGATTATAGTGCAAACTATGCTCCTCAATGTCATACAATTAAAAACAGGAATTTGATTTTTAAGGGTTGCGGTGAGAAAAAATTAAAACTTTTAACCGCTTCGCTATCACACTTTCTTTTTTGGAAAAAGAAATCGTGTCCAAAGAAAAAATCAAGAAATATGAAACATTAATGATTTCTTAACTAATCCCTTAAGTATCGTGATCTGATTTTCATATTTTTATACTAGTTCCAGGAAACCTTCCCTTGTTAGCTTAGATTGACGAATAATTTCAAGGAGGGTCCCTCTATCAATCTCCTTATGTAATGGAACCACCAAAGCGATGGTTCCTTCTGTTGTTTCTCTTTTCATAATAACATGACTTCCTTTCTGCCTTACAGAAATAAATCCAGCTTTAGAAAGAGCTTTAATCACTTCTTTGCCCGATACCCTGGGGAGTTTCATATCCTTTAACCTCGAAACTTGTAACTAAAATACCCTCAGAGCTAATTCCCTCAGGCAATCCCATCTCTTCTATATATAATTCTGTGGCTTCCTTAAGATTGGCTAATGCCTTTTCAATTGTGTGCCCCTGACTAACTACATCAAGTTCAGGACAAAGAGCTACAAATTGGTTTTCTCCTTTCTTTATTATCGCTGTCAGTGCTTTCATGATATTATAGTCATTATTAGAATTTATAAACTTAATTGTTCAGCATTTATTAGGAAACTAAAAAAGGAGAAAGGAAAAAAATTTACTTAACAAGAAGGCAACATTTAAATATTTATTTTATCCAAATATTAACCATGCCAGAAACCACAATTATCTTAGGAACCAGAAGATATGATATACCAAGAACGAATGTTCCAGCAGGGGGCCCTTCTGAAAGCATCGAGAAAACTGTTCAAGAAGGAGAGAGTGACAGGCTGATTACTAGCAGAGAGGAATTAGAAGCAGAAAAAGCAACAGGAGGAGCACCCCTCCCTAGCCGAAGATTAGGCCACTTTGAAAACGTTCTTTACAGAAAAAACGGGAAGATATATAATGCAGCTGTGTGGACAACAGAAAGCAATTTAGTTGATAAAATTGTTTAATAACTGAGTGTAAACTATTTGCTTCGTATGCTGCTTTGCATTTAAATAATCAATGGATAAAAGATACTCTCAAGCTTTCGTGATACGTTTATTTCTAACATATCTAATAAATTAAGGAGATTAAAAACTTACTGTCCTGTACCCTTGCCAGTAAGCCTTAGAAGGTAGTTGCCAATAGTGTTATATCGCCTTGCCGCTCTATCAAAAAGCATTCTACCTAGATTTTGCTCTGTAACATCGGAAGTCCCTCTAAGTGTTTGAGGTGACAAATCACTCGGCTCACTACTTAATTGCTGTGCATGGTAGCCTTCGGCAAAACTATTACCTACCCTAATAAATTTCCCATTGATGCCAACGAGACTAGCCCCGGCGCAGACACTAGACTTGAGGGGGATGGAATCTTCGATGTACCAAACTTGCGCCGCATATGTAGGATATGCCCAAACAAAAAAGCCAAAAAACCCCATACCACCCTGCTCAGTTGGAATGCCTGGAATGTGACGGTATTCAATGCGAAAGCATCCCCGCTCTTTTGCTTCCTTAACATATCCTGAAAGCAGATCCCTAGCAAGGGCATAATCCTGTTCAGAGGAATTATTTTTTCCGACTGCAAGCTCAAGCCAGCCGTCATGGGATACTATATCAGCAGGACCTAGCAGCCTACGTATCTTAAATCCGCCTGCATTCTCAAGCTCTGTTTTTTCTAATTTCCCTTTAGCTAGCTGTTCTCTGACAGAAGCATACTTGTCTGCCCGTATGGCAAAGTTACAATACCATCTGATATCTGAGCGGAGGATTACGATGAACTCAGTTCCGTGAGAATTATCGTATACAGTGGAATCAGGAAAGTGTAAGGTCCTGTTTCTTATAATATTTGCATTGACAAGCATACTTATATCAAATTCATGGTCAATCTTGAACCTGTGCCCTCCGTCTTCATTAACTCCGCCATAAAGCTCGACAGTTTTTGAGTCAAGACTAGTGTGCCATATGTCTATGCCATCTGAAATAACGGGTGTCTTGACCCTTGCGGTCATTATTTGGCTTATAGAATTTACAGAACTGCCATGCTCCTGCAATCCATTTAGAACATTATCGGTCTTCAACAGCATTAATTCCAGATTCATATTTTCGCGCCCCCTCCCCCGTCAAGATCTGACTGAAAATAATCCTTGCATATTTAAACCTTTTTGAATACTCAGTATCTCCGAAAGGAGTAAAGTAAATATAAACTCCTATTTACTTTGAACAGAGATTTCCTCAAGAACATGCGGGTGGCCAACGGAAATTTACTCAATCTTAGCTTTCAATTTCTTCCATCGGATTAATAATATCGGGATTTTTATTCCAGATTATATGTAGTTTATTATATAGAAATCCTTTTAAACCTTTTTTTACTTTAAAGTGGTATGGTTAATGAAAGAGCATTAAGAGAGGCTTTCAGCCTTATTAAAAAAGATATTAGAAACTTAAGAGAGAAGTATGAAGAAAATAAAGGAGAGTTAAACGGGATTAAAGAAGACTTAGATAAGATTAAGGAAGAATCAAATGAAATTAAAGAAGAATTAAGAGAATCAAATAAGAATTTTAAAAAAAATGATTTTGAATCAAAGCTAAATGAGCACGAGGAAAGATTAAAAAAAGAAATTTCTTTGATTAAAAAAAGGATAGCTATAATTGAAAAAGAGGACGATGCTGAGCCATTCTACACCCAAGAAGATGATAAAAAACCCCCTAAGAAGACAAAAGGGATTGAAGAACTTGAATTCCCTGAAGTGGTAAAAGAGAAGAAAAAAGGATGGTTCTCAAGGATGGTTGATTTCCTTGCAGAGGAAGATGAGTAAAAGAGCAAAGTATATCCTGGAATTTTTAGCTACAATGAATGGAAATGATTTTGAAGTAGCAGATTTTGAAGTAGCAAGAAATCTATGGGCTAAGCACTCGGATGACTTAGTAAGAAGGATGCACAAAAAAGAGGTCTTGAGAGTTTATGAAGTTTTTGAAAAGCACGGCATGGAAAGCGAAAAGAGCAGGCTTTATGACCTTGCAACCAGATACAATCATCCTGCCTCGCAGAAATTGATTGCCATGAAATACATCACTGGATACAGATAATAGTTTCTTTTTCAGGTGCGGGATTTTGGACGAAAAATCAGGGGTTTTTTGGCTGGGAAGGGGTTTTATTGTGGTCTTGAACGGAAAGGGGGGTTGCGGTGTCATGAAAACTATTTTAAGCTTTGTTTTACCCCTTTTCACTACTTTTTCCGACTTGCAGTTTGGACACTTCATCATGAATTAACTTCACTTTGTTTATAAGCATTTCAACAAATTCCAAGCAGGATTCAGCATCTTCTTTGGATACCAGGAGAGCCCTGTATTCTGAATCACTTCTTAATAATCTAAACCTGTCAAATTTATTTAGGTCTTCTTCTGTAAACTCCTTATGGAATTCTTTCAGAAAACTTATCGTGGCTTCATGGGAATAGGGCTTGTAGCCTTTGAAAGACATTAAAGACTGGCTTGCCTCCCTCATGGCAGCATATACATTATCGAAGATAATAGAAGCTTCTTTTTCAGTTATTTTTTTATTTTTGAAATAATTTAATCTTGTTTCTGATTTTTCCAATAAAGATTTTGCTTCTTCTGGATCTGGCGTCTTCTTCTTTACATGCCCCCTTTCCAGATAATGATTAAAATCAGCTATCAGTTAAATCACCTTTAAATATCCATATAGGACAATACCATTAGAAATAGTGTTTTTAAATTCTGTTGAACTTTTTTCTATATTTTGCAGGATATGTAAATTGATTTTTCTGTTAAATTCTTTTTCAAATTTTTCCAAATAGATTCCAGAATGGTCTTTTTTAGGAGTAATTATTAATATATCTATATCGCTGTTTTCATTATCTTCCCCTTTGGAGAAAGAACCAAAAAGTATGATTGCTTCCGATCTGTAGTGTTCTTTTAAAATATCTATAAATCCGGATTTTTGAAGCCTGTAGAGATTAAATACCAGCTTATAAAATCTATAAGCTTCGGATTCTAAGTTAGCTTTGATATTTGTAGTTATAGGAGTTTCTTCTAGAATGATTATATCGTGTTTGTTCAGCTCTTTTAATCCTTTAGTAATTGCGGTTGTGGAATAGCCTGTTTCTCTAGTTAATTCTCTTATGTGGAAGGTTTTATTTGGGAAATTGAAGATCTGCTTTGTTAGTTTAAACACAGATTCCCTGAAAAAAAGGATCTCTTTGTCTTTTTTTTGTGACATATGTTATTTAATAATAACAACTGTTATTTAAATGTTTCGGTTTGTTTGAATTCTTCTTTTTTAATCTTTCAGGGAGGTGGCAGTCTGCCTCTATCCTTCATTAATTTCAGTTGTCCGATTTTTGCGGACACCTATATTTAGGGATTAGTTCTTTATAGTGAAGTGCGGGATTTTTGACGTTTTAGGTGCGGGATTTTTGGGTAGGACAGGTGCGGGATATTGGATGAAAAATTTGGAGTTTTTTGGCTGGGATGGTGTTTTATTGAAGTTTGGGGCGGAAATGGGGGTTGCGGTATATTTATAATATCTTCTTGTCTTGGGTTTTATAAAAATGAAAATCTTGATGGCACGGAAGTTGCAAAGAGGGGAGGAAAACTGTTTTTTCGTGAACGTTTTTCCTAAAAAGGTTCGATGAAATTAATAGTTATTATTCCTGCTTATAATGAAGAACATTCTAATGAACAAGTTATTAAAAAAATATATAATTAGTTAGGTTTTTAAGGTTTTTTTAATAGGTTTTAGTAAATGAAAGAATTTGACTATTACATATTTATAGATTTTTCAGAGAATTTAATTGGTTACAATATTATCCATAAGGGAAAAATAAAAGAGCTGCTATCTAAAACAAAAAAATTCAGGCATTATCGGGAAGCAAGAAATAAAAGTTTGTATATAAAAAATATTAGAAATACCTTCAAAAAAGAAAAACTCCAGCAATATTTTATAAAAGGAAAAATAAGAAATATAAGAGATAACATAAATATATTTATGGATGTTGGCGAGTTCATTAAAAAACATTCTAACTGCATTATTCTTTTGTCTATTGATGATAAACAATATTCTGCCTTTGAGAAATTTATTGAAATTATAGATGGGGATAACATCAAAGTTTTAAAAGAGAGTCAACTA
>Ga0209541_10001800_pt1 | contig 41929 bp, 32 predicted proteins | sample RifCSPlowO2_01_FD_184027 | JGI IMG/M metagenome (GOLD analysis project Ga0209541, IMG submission 184027) | Groundwater microbial communities from Rifle, Colorado - Rifle CSP2_plank lowO2_0.1 (SPAdes) (version 2) | ecosystem: Environmental > Aquatic > Deep subsurface > Groundwater | place...
AGATTGCCAGTGGCCGGCTCCAGAGGAAAACCTGGTGGCACCGAAGCTGCCAGGGAAGCAGAAGAGGCAATATCAAAACCGGCAGGAATAGTAAAGACAACTTTTTTGAAAGGATCATCCAGAGGATCATCCTGAACAACCAATAATCTGATATTCGGATGGGCAGAAGGGGTAGTATCGGAAAGCTCGATGGTAAAAGCCGGGTTAAATGTTTGGGCAAAAACAAGCGTGGCAAAATTCAATACTAATACAATGCTAATTGAAATACTGCTAATTAATACCCTCTTACTAAAATTCATACCTTGACCCCTCATCGCCCTTGCTTGCCCTTACTCCTTCGTCCCAAAAACAAAACTGTAACTAAACCCTTGCCCGCCTAAAGTCGTACCGTGAGCCGTGTACGCCTGCCCGCCTCTGGGAGGATAGTTATCTGTTACCAATCGATTCCAAATAGTCATAAATCGCCTTTTTGTTAATCATCCAATTTCTGCCGAATTTGACTGCTTCAATCCTCCCCTTTCTTGCCAATAAGCTTAAATATTCCTGCGAGTATGGCGTAAATTTTTGCGCCTCGTTTAAACTTAAATATTTCCTTTCTCCTTCCTTTTCAGGTTTTACTGGCTCTAAAGCCTCCAAATAGATTGAAAGTGCTCTATCAATGCTTCTCGCAATAAAATTAGCAAAAAAAGTAAAATTACCCTCATGAGCTTTCTCAAGGACAAAATAATAACTTTTTCTTTCAGTTTTTAAAATAACAGTTGTTGGGAAACCCCGATGGATCAAAATTAGGTTCATAAGAAGCCTGGCACATCGCCCATTACCGTCAACAAAGGGATGGATATGAACAAGTTTAAAATGGGCAAGCGCGGCATATTTTACAGGCTCCATAGTTTTATTCCTACTAAGCCATAAGGCAAATTCTTTCATCAAGGCTGGGACTTGGGTCGGACTTGGTGGTAAATAGTTTGAACCGGTTATTCTTACCTGCACCCGTCGCCAGCGACCTGCTTGGGCATTATCAATATCTTTTAAAATTATCGAGTGGAGTGCAAGAATCACCTCTTGGGAAATTTTTGCCTTCTTTCCAACCAATCTTTCAATATATTCAATTGCTTTACCATGATTTATAGCTTCAAAATGCTCCCTTAATGATTTTCCCCCAATCGTTACTCCTTCTTCTAAGATCAGTTGAGTTTCGCGCAAAGTCAATGTATTACCTTCTATTGCATTGGAGTTATAGGTCCACTCAACAAGCATTCTTTTACGCAAAGACTCGAAAGTAGCAGCAGAAAACGGCCTTAGTTTTTCCAGTCTTTGCTTTTTTTCTTTAATTCTTTGAAGCAGTTTTGGATTAATAAGCATATCTAACAGATATCCTGACTATATCGGATAACAAAAATTATTATATATCCGATATTTGACTAAATCAAGTGTAATTGAACTCCTCTCTTTCGGTGTCCTTCGTTTTTGGACATTCGTGTCTCATTCGTACGGCAGACTAGCTCAATCCGCGTTAATCAGTTTTAAATCCGCATCAATCAGCATCTTTCGTCTCCAAACCTCGATCAAACTATGCGCTTGCCTGAAAAGGGGTACGTATGCTAAAATTTATTTTGATGACCCAAAGTAATAAAAACAAAATTCTAGCTTCCTTTTTATCCGGTAAAGTCGCCAAAAAGTATCAAGGAAAACAGGTACTAATTGTTGGTAAAAAAATATACATATTGCCGGCAAACGACCAGAAAGCCGCCGACTTTGTTAATAATCTTCTTGCCAAAACACCCCAGATTACACCAACCATAACCTTTGTTCCCAAACAAGGTATGACATTCCCGCATTGATGGGTAGACAAAACTTCTTAGAAATTTTTCGACTCATTTTTGAAAATCACAAAACGCTCATCGAAAACTGATTCAATTCCCCTAAGACCTTTCTTCCAAAACGAATCGGTATTAAGGATCACGTATTTTGTATTATGCATAGTGTACTTTTTTGGCGCTCTTTATTAAACCATTGATAAACTTCTGAACTATTGTTAACTGATTTTGGATATTCTGGAGTGATTTTCCTTGTAAATAACAAATATCTTTTGAAACTATAACCTGATTTTGCAATTCTGTTAAAGAACCGGAAGATACAGCATAAAACTGTATCTTTTCTTTTAAACCCCTGCGACTGAAACCTTCCACAATATTACTTGTAATAGAAACTGCAGCTCTTCGCATTTGGTCTATAAGAGAATAGGTTTCTTTTTTGGGAAAATTATCTGTAGCTTTATAGATCATTAGGACCAGTTTGTGACCCTCTTTCCAAGTATTAAGGTCCGTAAACGCCCTAATTTTATCCGTATCATTCATATTACTTAATACTTAATTCATAATACATTATTCATCATTTGCCCATTCGCTAGCATTCGCTTTACATTCGCTCCTATTAGCGTTCCTCGAGCACGAAGCTATAACTAAACCACCAAAACCCAAAAAACCACAAAATCACAAAGGCAAGGGAGAAAAAGTCATGGAAAAGAATTGCCCCGGTTCTTCCCAAAAAAATTGCCAGAAGGCCAACAATAATAATCCGCAGGATATTTATAAGGTAAGTACCCAAAAAACCTATGATAACCGTTTCTGCCCTTGAAATTGTGGTAAATCTCCCCTGCATACCGGTTAAGAAAGTGGCGATTATCAAAACTACAGACTGCCAGCCCAGACAATTCCATTGCAGCTCGAAAAAAATTCCCTGAAGCCAAAAGCCCTTAGATGTCGCCACAACCGATATCGGCAAAGGCAATACTGCCAAAACTGAAGCCATTGCTTTGGCTTGATACGGTACTACCCAATCTTGCAAAACCCTATAAAAGTGGAATTTCAAAAAAAGACTGGTTAAAAAAGAATTAAAAGTTGTAATAAACGGCAGAAGCATCAATAAAAGGGCAGTCCAGATAAAGAGAGTTGAGAAAGCAGAACCTCTTAGCTTGGCTGATGAGTCGCGGATATTAGCGGATTCTCGCTGATTCATATATCCTCCTGATAATTGTGAGTTTAGGACCAAAATTAACAAGTAACCCCAGTTTATAGTCTGTACCCCGAAGATAATAATCGAGTTGCTTTTTTGCTTCTAAAGGTAGATATTCTAAGGCTTTAATCTCAATTATCACCTTGTCTTCAACAATAAAATCAGGTTTATACACTCCAACCTTATCTGCTTTGTAAAAGACATTCAATGACTTCTCGCCGACGAATTTGATCTCCCGTGAGCTAAACTCCTTTGCAAGTGCTTTGTGATAGATAGACTCTTTATGCCCCGAACCTAGCGTATTAAAAACATTAAAAGCCGCTCCTCTTATTTGGTATGTCAAATCCGAATACAATAATTTCTTCATCTTCTAATATCCGTCTTAATCTGCGCTAGGATTGAATCAGCGAATATCCGCGTATTAAATATCGGCGCAAATCGGCTTTTTCCAACCAGCGGTAATCCGCATCTTCTAGGGGGTTTATCCGCGCCAATCCGCTTCTTCCTCCGCGATAATCGGCGTCGTTTCCACCAACTAACTATCTTCGGCAGAAACAAAATCCCCGGCAGCGCAAAAATCACATATTCCGGCACCGGCAAGCCGGAAAGTTGAATTACAAGCCAAGAACCAGAAGAAGTTGTCGTTTGAGTACTAGAGTTTTTAATTTGATTATCCATGGCTCGGGCTCCTGAAGGTATATTGGCTGAAATATCACCACTGCGTTTTCTTACAAATGAGGTAGATACGTCCGAAACTTCACCTCCGGTAATGGCCCCCGAATCGCCACTTGTTCCACAGGTGATAGTTGCTGCACTGTCGCAGCGGAAAAGTTGAGCATAACCGGTCGCTGTACCTGAACTCTTTAGGGTCGAATCAAAATAATAAGTCTTTGTCCCTGATGAAAAATTATTAGGATCAAACAAATTATTAAAAAGCTGGTTAGTATAAGTAGAATCTGCATCAGTTACTTCGTAGTTATTGTATAGCTGCACAGTCTCCAAAGCCGTAATGCCGTTGGTCGTATCATTTTGATCAATAATGACCTTGGCATTGACAATTGCCGAAGTCGACCCGCCGGAAACTTTAAAAGCCACCGTATAATTTTTACCGCTGGTTAAAGTAATCGTCCCGCTTCTCACCAGAGAATAATTAGTGGTTTGGGTGCTGGTTGAGACCGGACTGCCAGAAACGGACTTTAAACTGCAGTCAGTCAGCGGGCAGCCATCTACCCCATCCAAAAGCGCGGTTGAACCGTCACCGGCCGAAGCCGATGAGCAAGCCTCCGTATCGCAATCGCCGAATTTAAGCGCCGTATTAGTCACGTCACGATAGGCAATCTTGCAATTGGTCGAGGCTGCAGAACAGTTTATGGCCGTGAAATGGCCGACATCGTCAGAGGTCGAACAAGAATCCAAAGTGCAATTGGTATTGCCATCCAAAAGAGTCACCGAACCCGCCGAGCAGGCTTCGTTGGTACAGTTTGCAAATTTTAGATCATTGGCCCCAGAGGTTGCATCATAATAGCTAATCTTGCAGTTGGTAGAGGAAGGGCAGGCCATTGAGGTATATAGGCCAACCGCAGCCGAGGTCGAACAACCGGTTAAAACACAACCAGAGGCATCTCCTTCAAGCGTATTAAAAGTCGCGTTGCCGTTAGTACAAGTTTCATCCCCGCAGTCGGCAAATCTCAAGGCCGAATTAGTCAAGTCATAATAGGCAATTTTGCAGTTGGTAGAGGAAGGGCAGGCCATTGAGGTATATTGGCCAACTTGGTTTGTTGTCTCAACCGAAGTTACTGTTCCTGCCGAGCAGGCTTCGTTGGTACAGTTTGCAAATTTTAGATCCCCGCCAGTTGTACTAAAATAGCTAATCTTGCAGTTGGTACTTGCCGGACAGGCAATGGAGGTATATTGGCCAACCGCAGCAATTGTTGAACAGGAAGTTAAGACGCACCCTGAAGCTCCATCAAGTAATTTAGTCGTCCTGTCTCCCGCAGCATCACAAGGATAGGAATTCGCATTACTATCCAAACATCTTAAAAACCAAAGATCACCAGCGGTCCCTGCACTGTAATAAGCTACTTGGCAATCAGTACTTGCCGCACAGCTTATTGAAGGGTACTGACCAATAGTAGTGGTGGTGGAGTCAACTTTGTCTACTCTTCCTGACGAACAAGTCGCGTTGTCACAGTCAGCAAATTTCAGGCCGGTATCGCCACTCTGAGCCCAATAGGCAATTTTGCAGTCGGTCGATGAAGGACAGGCAATGGCTGGCAATATACCAGTTGCACTGCTAGTAGTAACACAATTCGTCAAAACACAAAACGGGGCCGAATCAAGCGTATTGACTGTTCCGGAACTGCAAGTTTCATTATCGCAATCGACAAACTTCAAGGCCGTATTAGTCAAGTCATAATAGGCAATCTTGCAGTCGGTCGATGAAGGACAGGCAATGGAGGCATATAGCCCGGCATTGGTCAATAAACAGTCAACGTCTGAAACGCACTGTAAAAGTTGGGCCGAAACCGTATTGGTCGTATTGCCGTTGTTGAACGTAGCCTCAAAATAGGTATTCTGAGGCGTGGGGTTAAATTTTGAAGAATCGTAAAGATAAATTTTATTATTGGTTAAAAGCGTATATGTAGCTGCCGATAAACTGCCTTGTTGATCCCCAACCTCCACCTGAGTTTCAGACTTTCCAAGCAACGTTGCATGGCTTTGAACAATAATTATTCTGCCTGCTCTCAGAATTCCCGTTTGTCCATTACTTCCCCTGACTTGAACCGTGTAATTATTACCGCTTGTCAGGCTAAATGTACAATTATTGGGACTCTCACCGGTCCTTACCCTCACATAGCTCTTACTTTGAGTCGAAACAGAAACACCCGTCCCATCATCAGGGCTACCACCACTACAGGTCACTTGGGAACCCGCTGTTACATCAAAAAGCCCTGTAAAAACCTTTGCACCGGAATCAATATTTCCGTTAAACGTACCTGACCCGCAAGTCTCATTATCACAATCAACAAACTTAAGATTGGTATTAGTGGCATCATAATAGGCAATCTTGCAGTTGGTCGTACTAGAAGAACAATTAAGAGATTCGTAACTTCCCACGGCGGCAGATTCGTCGCAACCAGAGATGCACCCTGAATAACCATCAACTATGGTTGTTGTTGTAGCTCCAGTTGTGCATCCAGCGTCGCCACAATCTAAAAAATTAAGCTCGCTTTCACTACTCAAATTTTTGTAGTAGCTAAATTTACAGTTTGTCGCAGACCCGCAAAAAAGTGAGTCGGCTGACCAAGCTTCTCCCTGCGCTGTCGGAGATGATACTGAATTCGAGCTACAAGTATTGTTACCACAATCAACAAATCTCACATATAGACCAGTTGAATTAATATGAATTATTTTACAATCTTCTCCTGGCGTCGGTGTTCCATCTGAGGGACAAAAAACCGAAGAATTTGCTCCAACTGTGTTACCCGCTACACTATCAATAGTACCCGCAGTGCCAACACTGCAAGTTTCATTGTCACAGTCGGCAAATTTAAGAGTGTTAAGGCTCAAACTTTCACTATAGGCTATTTTACAATCGGTTGAAGAAACGCAATATATCGAGGTGCTTTGACCAACGGCAACTGTTGTTGAACAGGAAGTTAAGGCGCACCCTGCTGCATCTCCATCAAGTCTTTTTACCGAACCAGTACTGCAAGTTTCATCGTCACAATCGGCAAATTTAAGAGCGGTGTTAGTGACATCATAATAGGCAATCTTGCAGTTAGTAGAGGAAGGACAGGAGATAGCAGCATATTGGCCAACGTCGGCTGTTGTTGAACAGTTATCACCGCCCGTTAAAACACAGCCGGTAGCCCCATCCAATAATTTCGATGTCGCCGATGAGGTTGAACAGGCTTCGTCTCCGCAATCAAGAAACCTTAAATTATCAGCATCTGAATCATAATGAGAAATCTTACAGTTTGTTGAGGCAGGGCAAGTTAAAGACGTATATTGACCTTGATTAGAATTATTTACCATAACTGCCTCAAATGTCAAAGACAAAGAAACGCCTACGTCCGTGTAAACACTAGAATCCCACTTGAAAAGCCCTAAAGAGCTATCAACTGGGGAATAAGTGTCGTTTGGAATCGTATAGGTCTGATCGCTAATATTTATCTGCTGCTCAATCTCAGGACCGGCCCCTTGGGCTTTCACCCCTGGCGTAAAAAACGCCAAATAGTTAACTAGAAGCGCCAAGGTTAAAACAAACACCAAGGCGCTTCTGGCCACAAATCTCACCCTTTTTGGCCGAATTTTGTAGCCGGTGAGGGGATTAAATGATGTCGCTAAAGCGACATCACGCTGAAAATAGCCGAATCCGCGCTCATCAGCGCGGCGCGGATTAGCGCCGATATCAGCGGGAATCGGCGAGGCTGAAGGCCTAACAGGCCAAAGCCTAAATCTCTCCAACCATCTGTAAAAGCGCGCCTTGCCGACAACGTCAGTAATAAGTCCAGTCTTTGGCGTCCTAAACCAGGGCCCTTCTTCTTTTTCAAAAAGGGCTTTAACCGCCGCATAGGCCTGAAACGGCACTACAATGTAGGAAAGTAAAACGAAGGAGGCAATCCCTACATAGTCTCGCTCCTCAGATTCCTCCAAAAATAGTCCCACCAAATTCATTAGGGGCAGGGATAAAAGATTGACAAAGACCAAACTCCAGCCCCAGGCCGCCGTCCAAAAGGGCAGTTGCGCATGAACCACCGTCTCGGCAATAAACCAGGAAAAAGTACCGATAATAAAAAACGCCGCCTGCAGATAATAGGGAGCCAAGTACAAGAATTCGAATTTTTCCCGCCCGGTTAGGTTCCTTGAGGCAAAAAGCCTCTTCCACATTTTTCTGACATTAAACGTATGTCCTTCGGCCCAACGCATGCGCTGGCGGATAAGTCTCCTGACAGTCGAAACCGCCTCTGCCGGCGCCTGAATATAGGGCGTAAAGGCAATTTTGTAGCCGGCCTCGTAAAGCTTCAGGGTCAGCTCTAAATCCTCGGTAATCGAAGTTCCCCAACCGAAGCGTCTCAGCACATCTGCGCGGATACAAAAGACCGACCCCGCGATCATCTTCAATCCTCCATAAAGCTCAATCCCCGCCCGCTCAACCACATAAGAACCGGCGTATTCGGTCCTGACCCCGCGCGTCACCCAGTTTTCACTCTTATTCAAAACGTGCCACTGGTAGCCCTGGACGGCAGCAATCCGCTGATTATCGCTGATATCGGCACTAATCGGCGCCGCGCTGATAGGCGCGGATTCAGCGTTAATCGGCGGTTGGCCTTCGGCCAACACCTGGAAGGTTTTAACAAACTGCTCTATCGTATCGGGAAACGGCACAAAATCGGCGTCAAAAACCGTTACATATTCTGTTCTTGGATCACTATGTTCAAGCGCCTTTTGAAGTGCCGCTCCCTTAAATCCGGCTCGGGATGCGCGGTGGATTAGAGTCATTCCCGGCGATTGAGAATGGTTGGGTATAAACTCCACAATCTCCTCCCCGTCCCTGCCTTTTGTCTCCCTTAGTTTGCCATTGCGGTCGCCTAAAAACTTCTTGATGATCTCCGTCGTCTCATCGGTTGAGTCGTCAATGATAATTACCTCGAAATTGGGATATTCGATTTCCCGAGAGGCGCGAAGAATCCGCTCAGCCACTCTTTTCTCGTTATATAGAGGAAGGTGAATTGAAACAAACGGATAGCGCGTAAGATTCACTTCATCAAGATTGGGCTGCATTGCCAAAGGTTTTTCCGAAATAGGCGAAAGCATCTTGAAAATATTAATCCGCTGTAAAAAGTTCGCCATTTTGCCGGCATCTGCCTCTTTTTGACGATTATCTTTCTGGCTTTGGCCTGGATAGGCCAGTACAATAATCAGCGAATAATAATATTTGAGCGAATAGAGGAAGAAAAGAAGACCAAAAGTTAGGGCAACGGACGGGAAAAACATGGCCGGGCTAAGCAGCTTGTCAACTTCAAAAATGTAAAGGATAAGAATTAAAAGAGGGATAGCCAGAGGCCAGGTAAGCGGGGTTCTGATAATAAATTTGGGAATGGTCGCAAACGGCGCGTAAAGAAAGCGCCAGCGGGAAGGGGCAGGCCTTGCGGCCATTTCGTACTCGGGGGCAGGCGCAACTTCCGGCCGCACGATGTAGCCTTGGGCATATATTTTCCTCTTTTCCTCTGTATTTAAGTTCTCGCGGGCAAGTAAGTTCTGGACTGCGTGATGGCCAACAATCGGCCGTCCGTGAGCTTTGGGAATTTGGGCATAAATTTTGTGGCAGGAGAAATCTGGTCTTTTACGCACCAAATCCAAAATTATCTCGCAAGTCTCTTGACTGATTGCCCGGTGATGCTCGTAACCCTTTTTATACCTTCTGACTAAGGCCTCAACTAATTCAGCCTCCCTCCGAGCCAGAGCGCCCTCTGGGCCGGCGGCCAAACCTTCCCTATATCGCTTCAGCCACGCATAAAAAGTCGGTCTGGAGACTTTCCAAATCTTGCAAACCTGGCTGATTTTGGCACCTTCCTTAAGGTACTCTTCAATGGCCTTGACGCGGTAAGCCGGGCTGATGGCCTGCGCCATGATTGTTCTAAGCGGATGTGCAAGACTAAACCTGTGCCGAAGTTCTTTAGTCTGCAGCTCGTATCGCAGTAAGACATTGTAAACACCCTTCAAAGAGACCTTAAATCCCCTATCGGCAAGCTCTTTCCATATTATATGTACGCCAGAGTCGGGGTTTTTAATAACCAAATCCAAAACCTGCTTTTCAAGCTTGTAGGAAAGGCTTTTGTGGTGGTTTTTACCGCGCTTGTAGCCGTTTATAAGGACTCGGCTGCCGCTTTTAGGGTCTTTCTGGTACTTTTTAATCCATAAAGCAAGAGTCTGCCGGCTTACCTTGAATTTTGAGGAAACTTCACTTAAGGTTTTGTTTTTATTTAAAACCTCGCGAACAGCATTAAGTTTGTTTTTAGGGGAAATCCTCCGCATGACTGAAACTCTAAATAACAATACTAATTTTATGTTAAAAACTATGGAAACACTTTGTCAAGTCGCTGTTATAGGAATTTCAAGGCTAAAATTGGACGAAATAGAAACCAGTTTAAATCGGCTCTGATAAAAAGTAGAGACCCATAAAGATTAAGAAAAATAAGTTTTTCGCAGTATAGTTTTATGAGGCCCGCCTTGTAGTAATAATTACTCGGTTTGTTTAACACCTAAAAATTTTTAAGGATTAAATATTAAAAAAACATATCGAAATATTCGGCTATAAAAAGACTATATTAATAGGCTAAAACACATATTTTGCGTCTTTAGCAATCGTCAGGAACCGGTAGCAACAGCTATTGCTTCAGGGCCTAGTACCCATAAATCTTTACACAACTTTTAACAAAATTACACGCCATATTTGAAAAAGCTAGGTAAATATTCAGCTCTTCAGTGTTAAAAGTTCGTTAAAATAGGGTAAATAAGCTGCAAAAGACTACATTTTTATCGAAAAGTCGAAAATTTTATTAAAAAATCGCAGAAAATTGCTATAAGGTTAAACATATATTTATAATAGTAAATGACTATTAGCTCTAGAACGCGAAATTATAAGACTGCCTGAATTTAATCGTAAAATATGTTAAAATATGAGATTAATAATTACTCAAACATTAAATGTTCTGTTATGATAAGCTAAATTTTTTAAAAATTACAGTTTGTATAAACAACTATCCACTTCTTGCTCATATATCAATTACTATATAAAAATATCTATAAAACCCTACTATTAGATCTAAAGACCCTTTTTCCAATAATTTTTACTAATATCGGTTTAATTTTATTAAAAATTGAACAGTTTTATCTCTCAATTTTTTTGCGTTAAAAATAAGGCAATAATTTTCTTAATCATAGTAGCTTATAAGAATTTAACAAATGTCTTAACTTATAATTTTGCACAAAACGATTAAACGCCTATATTAATTGAACTACGGCTTTATACTTTCTACATCTTATAACATCTTTTAATAACCTTTTTATAACAGATTTTTAGAATTCTTTACTTTAAATATCCCACTAAACACAATTTATTCTTAATATAATTTCAAGACTGTTTTTTCAGCATTAAAATTGAAATTTATTGAATTATTTATTTTATTATAGCCCACCCTAATAATATTTTTTAACTTACTACTTTTTAAACAGACCCTAAAATATTTTTTATATCTGATTATTTATGATATATTATGATACTTTTTGCCTGTCTTGTTTTAATTGGTTTTTAACAATAAACTGCATTCACCTCATCTTGCGATCCACCTACCCAATCTTGCGATATAGTCGCCTCAAGGCCTGCCAAAACTGCCTAGAAAGATTAAATGCTTTTATACTGGGGTATGTTTACTGTCGGTTTCACTATCGGCGCTGTTTTCTCCTTTGTCACCTTTGCCGCTAAAAAACCGGAAGAGGAAGAATATCTCCCTGAGTCAAAACCGCTTACAACCACCTATCTGTCAAAAGACTCTCTAAGTGTCGATAAAGCCCCCACAGCCTCATTTTTCGAAACTGATCAGCGTCAATCGGCTTTAAATCCGTGGCCATCAGCCTCCTTCCTCTCTAAGACGAAAGAATAACTAAACCACCAAAAGAAAAACAACCAAATAAATCCTGGTAACTGAACCAAACCCGAAAAAAATTTGGTAGACTAACTTCTTTTTTGTATAATAAAATCACTATGCGACAGACAGCCCTAATCTTGAAAGCTATAAATACCAACTTAACTCCTAAAAAAGTGCTTCTTTTTGGATCGAGGGCTTCAGGTACAGCAAAGGACGACAGCGACTTAGACATTGCCATAATTCAAGATTCCGCCCCCAAAATAGGGCAAAAGGCTAATATTCTCCTTACTCTGGCCAAACTTGGTTATGATTGGGAGATCGAACCAGACATTCACCTTTTTTCTGAAAAAGATTTTGAACAAAAACTTGAACAAAAAGACCTATTCATTTGTGAGATTGCCAAAGGTAAAACTATCTATGCCCAATAACTACCAGGCCTGGCGAAAGAAGTCAGAAGAGAATCTAAAGTGGGCCGATGATAATCTTAAAGCTGGAAATTTTCCTTTAGTCTGTTACCTTGCCCAACAAGCTGTTGAATTATTACTTAAGGGCTACCTCTATTCTCAAAACAAAATTCCCCCAAAGACCCACCAACTAATCAGACTAGCAAAGTTTTCCGAGAAATTAGGCCTGAAAATTAAGGATCTTTTAGCAAAACTTGCAGTCCTTTCGGAATACTACCTGGAATCTCGTTACCCTGACCAGTTAAATGTAGACCTTAACGACAGAAGAATTGCAGTAGAGGCTCTTGAGGCCGCCAGAAAAATCTACAAAGAAATAGTAAGGCAACTCCCAAAAGAAGCACAAAGCTGATCGGCTGGCATATCTCAACGTCTTACCTCCAGCACAAAACTATATATGTTCTTAATTCGCACAAATTCGCAAGCGGCCCAGCTTTACAACGGAATCAGTACTAAGTGACACGGCCGCTAAATTCGCATACATTCGCATAAAAAACTTTATGATCTCTCCTCGAGTACGAACGAATAGCTAAACCACCAGAAGAAAAATAGCCAGAAAAAGGTTAGAAGAGTCGCCGCAAAATAATCATGGTAGATCAGGGCAACCAGGGTCCCCCAAGTTGCTCCCACAACAGCAACTGTTACCAGTCTCACAACCATCAAGAAGAAAAAGCCCAAAATAGCCAAAAGTAAAACTTCCATTTTCGACTCTCTGGTAAAATTCCCTCTCAAACCGGCAACAAGTGCAAGCAGCGTCAAGAGCAGCGATTGCCAGCCGATACAACTCCACCAAATTGTCACCAAAACGTCATTGACATAAATCCCTGTAGGTGTAGTCGCCACCCTAAACCCTAAAGGCTTCAAGACTACCGCAATAATCTTGGCCTCGTGCGGCACAATGACATCTTGGATAAACCTTAACCCCCCTATCGAATTAGCGACTCGAGTCAAAAAATGCTCGCTTGTCGTAATAACAGGCAATGCCAAAAACGAAACTGTCATCAGGATAAAAAGATAAATAAAGATTTTGCGAACTTGCATATTTAATTTAAATACTGGCAATCATTTGCTTAATCTTTCTGAATATTGTAAGTTTTTTAATTCTTCTTGCCAGCTTTGGCAAAAAATAAGCCGCTGGTGCAGCAAAAATAACATATTCGGGAACAGGAACCGTGCCGGCCTCCCAATGGCCAATTGCCGGATTGGCTGTTTCTCCAGCACAATTTGTGGTTGCATCATCACACTTGATTCTGCCGTCGCCTCCGGTTGAACCAACCGTACCTGAACCGGTCACGTTGGAACCGGCACTGGTACAATCAGTTGAACCTCCAGAGCTATTGACAGATCCACCCCCACCGCCTCCTCCGCCATCACCGGTTCCCGTCGTACCGCATGTTCCACCGGCACCACCGGCACCTGCAGTTCCCGCAGACCCGCCGCTGGCGGTCAATGTCCCGGCAGCGGTAATTTCTGCAGAAGCGACAAGCCAAATCGAACCACCGCTTCCCCCGCCGCCACTTGCGCCTCTCCCGCCTCCGCCGCCTCCGCCATTTGTAGTACCGCCGCTAACACCATCGGTTGCCGCGCTGCTATCGGAACCGACGCTTCCAGCTGATCTTATGGTCCCGCTGTTTGTAATCGTATTTGCGTGAATATAGACAATCCCTCCCCCTGCACCTCCTGCCGCCCCTGCACTCCCACCGCCGCCATTATTGTCATCCCCGTCGCCTCCACCACCACCGCCGCCTCCGCCGCCTCCACCGGAACCCAAAAACAGGCACCCTGTTGCATCAGTAAAATCCGCACATCCATAGGTAGACCCCTGCGCACCTGCACTGCCGGCCGCACCTCCTGTACGGCTCCCTCCGGAAGCTCCGCCAATTAGACCGGCACTGCCATTGGCAGCCTGGCTGTTATAACTGCCGCCGGCCCCGCCCCCGCCGCTTCCGCCGCCGCCGCCGCCGGCTACTGTATTATTAGTCGCTGACTGCCCGCCACCAGCGGCAGTCGTAATACTGCCACCGCCTCCTGCACCATTCCCGCTGCCGCTAGACCCGGCAGATCCGTCACTACCGCTGCCTCCCGCAGTTGTATCTCCTGCGCCCAAATTGCCGCCGCCGCCGCCGCTAAAGCCGTCTCCGTTAACATCCACAATACCGGTTAAATTAACCGTGAAACTGTCAGCAATATAGTAAAGAACCCCCCCGGTTGTACCGTTCCAACTGCCGGTGGAAATGGTCACCCCGCTGTTGACTGTCACAGCTTTGTTCATTTCCGCTTTGATCATCTGGGCGCGACAAGTACCTGTGCTGGAGTAACCATTGGTTTTAGTTGCCGTTAAAGTTACTTGGGTTCCCGAATCAACAGTACTAATTACCCTTTCCTCAAAATCTCCTGATGAGATTCCACTACAATCGGCACCACTTGAAATCATTTGGATGACTAGCACCAGATTACCGGCTGCAAAACCACTCGTTGAAGTCACAGTTAAAGTCGCATTGCCGCTAGTACCGGCAGCTCCACCAGTACGAGTAGCATTAACGGTCAAATTATCAGAAGAATAAGTCACATCACTACCAAAGGCAAAAGTTACAGGCGTATTAATTGCAAAATAGTTAATGGTCATGGCCCCTATCAAAAGCACTACAATCAAAACCTTCACCAGTCTAGGTGCTCTTCTGCTAACATTACCAACTGATCTACCAACAACCAGAGATAAGCCATTGGAAAAGTTGTTGTAAGCGCTGGCCAAGTTTGACTCGGCACTGGCCAAAGCCAAGGCTGGGCTAACGGTTAACGGTTCACCGTTCAAAGAAATTGTCCCACTGTCAACTATCAACTGTGAACTGTGAACTGACACTAGCGCCGGTCTTCCGAACAATTGTCCAAATAATTTTCCAAAGCGAGAACGCTCGACAATGTCGGTAATCGCCCCGGTCTTCGGCGTCCTAAACCAAGGGCCTTCTCGGCTCTCCAAGAAGCCTTTAATGGCAGCATAGGCCTGAAATGGCACCACAATATATGAAAGGGCAATAAAGGAAAGAATTCCTACATAATCCCGCTCGTCCGATTCCTCAAGGAAAAGCCCAATGACATTCATTAGGGGTAAAGATAAAAGATTGGTAAAGACCAGACTCCAGCCAAAGGCAGCAGTCCAGAAGGGTAGTCTGGTGTGAAAGACCGCTTCAGAAAGAAACCAGGACATGGTGCCGATAACCAAGAATGCTGCCTGCAGATAGTAGGGAGCAAGATAGATAAATTCCAGTTTCTCGGCCAAGGTTAGTCTGCTAGGCACCCAGGCCCTCTCGTCCCTGTCATTGCGAATCCTGAGTTCATCGAAGGATGTGGCAATCTCATTATTAGATTGCTTCGTTTCACTCGCAATAACAGATGGAGTAGTTTCCCAGTTCCCAAATAACATTCGAGAAAGCATTATCTTAACATTAAAGGAAGCTCCTTCTGCCCAGCGCATGCGCTGTCTGATTAATCTTCTGATGGTTGAGACTGCCTCAGCCGGTGCCTGGATGTATGGGGTAAAGGCCACCTTGTATCCTTGCTCATAAAGTCTTAAGGTCAGTTCAAAGTCCTCGGTAATTGAAGTTCCCCAGCCAAAGTTTCTTAGGACATCGGCACGAATACAATAGACTGATCCGGCAATCTGCTTTAAGCCCTGATAGATTTCGGCACCGGATCTCTCAATCACATAGCTTCCGGCATATTCGGTTCTGACCCCCCTTGTTACCCAGGTCTGTGATTTGTTAAGAACATGCCATTGGTAACCCTGGACAGCGGCGATTGGGTTAGCAGTTATCGGTTCACGGTTCACGGAACTGTCTTTACTACCACCAACTGTGAACTGTGAACTGTGAACTGTTTGTCCTATCTGTGAACTGTCAACTGTCAACTGTGAACTGGGGCTTTGCCCCAGAACCTGAAAGGTCTTCACAAACTGCTCTACTGTATCTGGATATGGTACAAAGTCAGCGTCAAAAACACAGATATATTTGGCCCGGGAGTCAGTATTCTCTAAGGCCTTTTGTAAAGCTCCACCTTTAAAACCGGCGCGATTCCTCCGGTGTAATAGTTTAACTGTGGGCAATCCCTGTTTACTGAAGATAAATAGTTCTACTCCCTCTTCCGCTGATCCCGGCAAATCAGCGTTAATCAGCTTAAAATCAGCGTTAATCAGCGTCTGCTTAGCAATTTCTGTCGTCTCATCGGTACTATCATCGACAATCACTAGTTCGTAGTTTGTCATCTGGTTTTTAGTTGACGGTTGACGGTTCACAGAAGCTTCAGACTCTTTTGTTCTATCTGTGAACTGTGAACTATTAACTGTGAACCATTGCTGCGTGGTGCAAGCAGCAATCAATCTCTCAATTACCTTTGTCTCGTTGTAGATAGCTACATGGATGGAGACAAAGGGACGCTCTTTAAGTTCAACCTTCTCCAGATTGACAAGCAAGGGATTAACTCCTTGTCGTTGTGGCAATCTCAAACCTAATTTGCCAAGTATCTTCCCTAACCGTGAACCGTGAACTGTGAACTGTGAACCATCAGGTGCTGCAGCACCTGATTGCGCCAGTCTTAAAACCATTAAGATCGTCAGGTAATACTTTAAGGAATAGATAAAGAAGAAAAGCCCAAAAGTCAAAGAAATCGCCGCAAAGAAAGTACCAACTGGTGTACCGGCTGGTGAAGCAATTATTGCCCAAATAATTTTGTAGAAATAAAAACCTAAAAGAAGAATAACAATAAGAAGCAACTGACCGCGAGTAAATAACCAACTCAATTTGGGAATAGTCGCAAACGGCGCATAAAGCATCCGCCATAACCGCAAAGGAATCTGGGGAATATCCGCCAGAGAAAAATGCACCCTTATGGCTTCTTCCGCAAGTCTTGAGTAAGCTAATCTTTGCTCATAAGTCGACAAATTATAACGCTGCAGCACATTTTGGACTCCATGGTAACCAACAACTGACCTTTGATTTACTCTTGGTAAAGCCTCGTAAATTTTATGGACCGACCATTCAGGATGACCTTTCACCAACTCTAAAATCTGCTTTTGGAGATCTTCATTTAAAAATTTGTGGTGATTGGCTCCGGCAACGAAACGATCCTCAAGACTGACAATCTGTACGCCTGGCTTCGCCTCTTCAAATCTCTTCTTCCATTTAATAAAAGTCGGCTTGGAAATTTTGAAATGCTCACAGATATCTTTGATTCTCCAGCCTTGCTTATAAAGCTGAATCATGGCGACGCGCCGCTCTGCGCTTTCTCGTTTCCAAAATGGTTCTTGACTAAACTTAAGTCTTTGCTCAAGTAGACTTAGTTCTTTTTTCTCAAGGAAATTTTGGACTCCGTGATGGCCAATCGAAAGAATCTTGGAAAGTCTGTGACAGGAGTATTCGGGGTGTTTATGGACTAAACGCAAAATTTCAAGCTTTTGAGCAAAATTTAGACTTCGAGGATGTTTGTTCTCCTTTCGAATACGACTTTCAAGACAAAAGGGCCTATTTTTCTTAGCCCGCCTATAGCACACCAACCACTTATAAAAAGTAACTTTGGAGATTTTGTGGGCTTTACAAACGGAATAAACAGGCTGTCTTTCAAAAACTACCTTATGGATAATCGCCAGTTTTTCTTCGGCAGTAAATCTTCTCATCCGCTAACCTTCTATTGGGTTATTTAAAACTTGTCCGAATCACCCGTTCCAGTTTTATCTTCCCAATTAAAGGTTAACTTCTTTGGGTACTACCTTGTCAAACAGGTTATTTTAGATTCAAAATCTGGCTCTAAATGCTAATAGGTTTCAACATTCAGCTTCAAATTTTGGCTATGGGATACAATTTATGGGGGAAAAGATGAGAAGAAGCAAAATTATTATAAGTTAAAATAGATTGATTATCTTATCCTAGCAAATTAATCACATATTTTATTCAACTATTTCGTCCGCGGGTAACTTTGACCTTAAACACACTCAAAGGAGTTTTTAGGGCAAATATGACCTTGCAGACCTATTTACTCTTTGACTTAAATTCCTTGATAATCAATAATCAAATAGTCAAAGGGGCAAAATGCCACTAGTTCAAATAATTAATCTCTTATCTAACTTTACGACAGCCTCTGTCTTTGCTGCCCTGTTCTGGCTTTTTACAGATGCCCTTTTTTTAAGATTTGAAATTAAAATCTTTTTGAAAGCAATCGCTTTTGGCCTTCTGACTACTGCCATCATTTTAAATCTTCTCCAATTATTAACTATCGCCAATACACCTTTTATCTTTTGGCTTCAAAGCCTTGGGCTTTGGCTGCTTTTTGCAAGCTTTATTCTTGATTCCCACTCGAAACTGCAATTTATGGCAATTCTGGCTATTCTCATTTTGTTCTTTTTAAAAAACCATGCTCTTTTGGCAGTTCAAGCTTCACTAGTGGCAGCTACCGTCCTCAACCTTGCTCATGTTACCAAACACAATGATTTAATACCTTTTGGTGTAGGTTTTGTGCTGATTGCTTGTGCCGAATTCTTTTACTTTTTGGAAAGAACTAAAAATTTTGAAGGAATAGCACAAGCTGGAACTTTTTTGTATATCTTTGCCTCAATCACTCTTTTTTACTGGCTTTGGCAGTATTTGGTAATTAGGTTTAATTTGGGTAAAAAAATAGGTGAAGTTTTTAGACCTTATTGAAAATTTCTTCTAGTACCCCCCCCTCCAGATTCTTCCAACCTCTGTTAGTAAATCGTCTCTAAATTTATTAACAAATCCGTGAGCCTCTAATTCTTTCGCCCTTTGACGGTAATGGTCACCGTCCAAAACTGTCCAAACCAAAACTGGAGTATGACGAGTACCGTCATGATTTTTTAAGCGACCCAAAACCTGCCAACCATCCAGCTTTGGCAAGGCAATATCCAAAATAATCAGATCATAGCCATTGTGGCTTTTGGTCAAGCCCTCATTACCGTCAAAAGCGCAATCAACCTCATATCCGGCCTTTCCCAGTCGCTTTTGGTAAGCTCGACAGATCAGTAAATCATCTTCTATAATCAAAATTCTCTTTTTCTTTTCCATTAATTTAATTCTAAATTTATTTGCTTTCGGATTTCAATCTTTTATCAAGATGAAATTTTCCAAAGACAATCTTTCTGATAATAAACCCAATTGTCGTAAGAGTTATTAAATATCCCAAATAAACTGAAAGTGGCCGGCCATAAACAAGTTCAATCTCAAAGGATCCGGGATTTTTCGGCACCAACACCATGAAATCAAAAGAGTCTTTAACTATCTTCCATCCCCTGATCTGGCCTGCTTTGGTTTTAACTTTCCAGCCAGAATCATAAGTTTGCTGGAATAAAACCGCTTCCCCGTCGCCAACTTCGCCTGCAACTTGCCACCGGCTATTTGAAACTTTAGTAACTTTAAGTTTACTATCCGACTTTTGCTCCAAAACGGCTACATATGCAAGAATCGGCTTCTCGTCAATCGCATTAAAAGGTTTTTTAATCGCTAAAATCGACTTGGCATCAACTACTTTGGCTAAAGAATCATTTTTTAAACCCACATCAAAATAGATATCGCCAGCCTCCGCCGAAACCTGCCGCAAATTAGCAAATTTCTCCTGGGGCACTTTATAATCCTTGTAAGTCTCCGCAGAACCAACTGTCGTGTAGACTAACTTACCGACATTGGCAATTTTAAGCCAAGCCAGCGAAATGGCGCTATCCGCCCCATTTGTCACCTGATAATAAATGTGATCCGGCCAAAAATGGGTTGAGGACTGATACAATGCTCCCCGGAGCTGCGGTACGTCTTCAAAAAAATTAAGCCAAAAGCCATAATTTCCCGGCGCCAGAACTCGCTGATTGGTCCCTGTTGTTAATTCCTTCAATCTCTTGGCAACTCTATACTCGGCTGTTGCTTCAATCCCACCAACCTTGCTCGCCGAAAGATCGCGTGTGTAATCAGGTAACACTCCCATAAGCTTTGTTCCCCAAAAGAACAAGGCAACAATTGGCAGACTGGCGACTAAAACTGCTAAAACCAAGCTTGGGTATTTGAGTTTCCCCTCCCTGCCTACCAAAAATAAAAATAGATTGGAAACAACCACCCCCAAAAATACCGAAAGGGCCAAATCTACTTCGGTATTTAAGCGCAGAACTTGAGGCACATACTCTAAACGGTTTTCCCCTGAAGCATAATAGGTAAACACAAGCCCAAAAAGCATCAAAAACCAAAAGATCGAAAGAGCTAAACCCGCAAATTGTCCAGTTATTTTCTTAACAACCAAAAATATCCCAAGACCGGCTGCCAAAAGTGGTATCAATCCCCAAGGGAATAAAGCCAACCAATTGGTTAATGCCCCGCCCCCTTCTTTAAAGAAAGTCCCAATAAATGGCAAATTGTACCAAAAAGCTAGCAGTCCAATAGTCAAAGCGCCAACTAAAAACAAATTTTTAATCAAGATAATAAGTTCTGTCGATTTTTTGGTAATTTCAGAAAGTAAAATCGCCAAAAGCAACAAGAGTGCTGCCCATAAGGCAATGGCATTTGTTAAAGCAGTAAGTGCCAGAAAGAAACTGGCTAAAAGAAGATTATTAAAATTACGTTTCTCAACAAATCTCGAGCTAAAAAGCCCAAAAAGCGGCAAAAAGACAAGGGCCAAAGTGTGCGGTCCTTCACCCCAACGCACAAGAATTGCAAAACGCCTAGGTTCAGGTAAGCTACTGAGGGTGTCATTGGCAACTCCGGCAAAGAAAAATCCGATTATACTCGGGACAAAAGTATAAAAAAGGGCGCTTATTAGGGCACCGGTTTTGCTTTTTCCTATCTGCCAGCTGAAAAGATAGACAGAAACCGGTACCAAAACATAGCCTGCGCCCGTCAACACTCTGTAGGCGTGGGCAAAGCTGAAATTGAGAAACTGATGCAATAAAACCTCCAGAGCTGGCAACAAGGGTGTGTAAAAGACGTGCCAAGGGTATCCTAAATACCAAAGCGGTTGCCATAAAGAATCATTTACCCAAAACTTAGCCATTTGAATGTAAGAAATCTCAATCGAGGCTAAATTTTGGTTAAATTCGCCGACAAACCAGTATCGAATCAGGGCAAAGTTGAGGTAGGCAATAAAAATTAAAGAGACCAGTACCATCAGTATCGAAATTAAATTCTTAAAACTCACAGCTTCTTTGAGATTCATCTGTATTTCGATTGTTACATTGTTAAATTGTTAATAGAAACATAAAATTCCCAATTCCCAATATAACAATTCAGCAATCTAGCAATGTAGCAATTTAACAATTTATCCTTCTTCCTCTTCATTTTGCAAAACCAAATAAATCAAAAAAGCCAAAAAAATCACACTTAAAGCCACTCCCAGCCATAATTGCCATCCGTCTGTATGCTGCCTGACGAGTCCAAAATTCTTACCGGCAAAAGCTAATGTTTCTTCTCTATCGGCAAGCACCCCCATTTTAATTTTTATCCAAACCCCATTGGGAGCGGATATTAAAAGAGTCACCCATGGAAAAAGCCCAAAAGCGACAGTTGCCAAAAGCAAAAAACTAACTATGCCAAAAACCAGGGCCCCCAAGGCTTTGCCGGCCGCGGACCAAGTCTCTACTGCCAATGTTTGGACTAGATTCAGTTTATCGACAATTGCAGTTAATGTTAAAGCCACAACAATTGCCGCAAACATATTTAAATTGGGAATTAACCTTTGGGGATGCGGCAATAATGACCGTTGATACCAAAGCCATTCACCAACAAGAATTAGAAAAATTATAAAAAGCAGAAAGGAAAAAAAGATTGGCTGGCGATTTTCTTTCCTGCCAAAAAAAACGAACGAAACAAAAAGTGTCAAAAATCCGAGAGTTGCAGGTAGTGGAAACAGAAACTTTAGATTTACTTTGAGCTGGCTGAAAAAACTTATCAAGGTTTCTTGCCAAAAACTAGGCGTGTACCAAAAGGATACTAAGCCTAAGGATATTAGAAGTACCAATAAAAACCGCTTAATTTTGATTCTAGCACTCCCTAAAAACAAATCGGTGAGAGCAACCACTATCAAAACCAAAAATAAACTCAACGCCTGGGATCGGCTAGAAAGAAGGATGAAAGCGCAAGTCGAAACAGTTAAAACTAAATCATTTATTTTTGCCGACTTTATGTAGCGTAAGAAAAATAGGGCGGCAAAAGCAATCAAAGCCAAAGCTAAAAAATGGGCGCCGTCGCCATAAATAATCGTAAAAAATGATTTGGCGGAAATTAGTTCGCTTTGATACCGTTTTGAAAAGAAAAAAGACAGAATAAAAATAGGCATAGGCGGAATTAAATAGAGAACAGAAGCTAAAATGGCCGTTATGCGCCTTTTGGTTAAGTCATAAACAAAAAGATAAATCCCGATCGTAGAAATCATAAAAGAACCAATAAAGAGCAATCTCAGACTGCTAGTGGTATTAAGACCAAAGATCTCCAGTAGAGATATTAAAAATGGAACCAACGGGGTAAAAAAGACCTCTTCAAAGCTAATTTTGGAAATAATTGGCCAAAAGATAATAAATGAAAGCAGGGCAAAAACTCCAATATAAATAAGATTAATACGATCAAAAAGGGGAGTTGCGTAAGCAGTTGTTTCGGGTTTTCTTTTAAACCAAAATACCGGACGCTTGGGAATTTTTTGGGGATCCATTATTAACTAATATAACATTTGACAATTAACAATTGACAATTGACTTAAGTTTTATCAGTTATCAGTTGTCCCTCGTCCGAAGCACTTGGGGAATCTGGTCAAAGATGTCTGAAGCAACTACCCCTTCGCCAAATTTCTGGGCTGCCAGTTCTCCGGCTTTGCCGTTGATATAAGCTGCTATGTGGGCCGCTTCAAAAAGACCGGTTCCGCGCGAAAGCAGCGCCCCTAAAATACCGGATAAAGTATCGCCAAAGCCTCCTTTTGTCATAAAAGGAGTACCCGAGTTATTGGTAATAGTCGTTTGGCCATCGGTAATAATATCAACATATCCCTTTAAAAGAACGACAGCGTGATATTTGCTGGCAGCCTGTTTGGCAGCTACTAACTTAACTTCAAAACTCTGTCCTGAGCCACTCGGCCCTGAGCTCGTGGCCGAAGGGCTTGTCGAAGGATCTCCCTGAAATTCACCAATACGCCCGTCCTGTCCAAGTAATACGGCCAGCTCCCCGGCATGCGGGGTTAAGATAACCTGTTTGCCAAAAACGACCTCCGGTTTTTGGGCAATCGCGCGAAGCCCGTCAGCATCCAAAACCATTGGCACCATAAATTTGCTAATAAGCTTTTGAATGACTAGAAGCGTTGCAGGATGTCTGTCGAGTCCGCAACCCAAAACTACACTGTTTATTCTTCTGACATGGGCAACGTCTAAAATTTGATTAAGATGTCGGCCAGAAAGATAATCACCCCGCAGTGGATAAGTAATCAGATCAGGCAAAGTATGAGAAGCAACATCAGCCGCTCGCTGCGGGCTAACAACGGTCACTAAATCGCATCCTGCGCGAAGTGCTGACACACCCGCCAAGGTTGCCGAACCCGAGTAAAGTTTTGACCCACAAACAACTAAGACCGAACCGTAGTTACCTTTGTGGACCCAATCTGGTCTTGGCGGATAAATTTTGAATAAATCCATGGACAGAACGTCAATCGGTTGCGGTTACGATGCCAGTTACGTTTAGAGGTTACGCATTACGTAGTACGCCTCACTATACGGGCTTCGTTACCTTTTAACGCTAAACGTTAAAAGTGGTATACCAGAAAAATCCTACTTGAGCAATAGGCCTTTTGAAATACCTTATAGTCTAGAGTATAATAAGCCTTAATGACACCCGAGAATCTGGAAGCAACGGCACGCCGATTATTACAATTGAGACCTTCACGCCGAAATCTCTTCAAAGCTGCTGCCATCGGATCATTAGCTACCCTTGTTGCTCTTGCTGAACACGGTCAACGACACAAAGAACTGCCAAATGGTATTTTATCCGATGAAGAACTAGCCGCTGCTCGCATTAGGATCCATCAAACACCTCATACCAGACTTTACTTAAAACAAAGCGCCCTTGCACAATTTCCTCTTTTTCAAGATGCAGCTCGCGGCCAATTAGCTGAAGTGGTTATTGTCTTAGTCGACAGTCCCAACATAGACTGGGAAGCAAGTCAAAAGTTTCCCCAGGATGCCAGATTAGTCTGGCAGGCCCCGGCAGACGCCAAAAGACTGATTTCTCAGCTCAAGTCTCGTTTTGCTGAATACGATTTACCAACTTCAACACCCGAAGAAATCCTTGATGATTTATATGGTCAAAGATTAGGCGAAATGATCACCAAAAACACTCTTTTGCGTTTAGCTCCTGACTTTCTCAAAAAACATCCAGAGTTTTCCAAGAAAGTCTACGTTTTCTTGGCAGTTGGCGGCAATCTTAAACCTAATCCAGCTGATTCTTACTTCGACCCAAATACCCTCAAAGATTACGAATTACCTGAAAGTCCCTACGATCACCGATTCCAATTTGCAGCCGCCGCCAAATATAGGGGGTTTATCCTGGAACATGAAATTGCCCACTATAACCCAAACTCCAATCAGGATTACAGTGAATACCAAGCCGATACCATTACTTTTAATGCTCTTACCAACGCCTGGCAGAAATACAGTCAAACTGGCGATTCAAGTGGCTATGCTTTTGTCTTTGTCAATGACCTGGGTATTACTTACACTGCGCGGCAAACAACTTCTGCAGTAAAAGTTTAAAAGAAGCCTTTTTTTTGGCAATAATCAGGAATGTCGGCCGATTCGAATCACTTGTTCTACAAGACGATTCGCATAGCCCCATTCGTTATCATACCAGGCAAAAACTTTAACCATATCGCCGTCAACAACCTGTGTTAAGGATAAATCGACAATTGCCGATTCGCTTCTGCCGATAATATCCGAACTGACTAATGGATCACTAGAAACTGCCAAAATTCCTTTCGATTTAGCGGCAGCATCAGCTAAGGCTTTATTAACTTCCGCAACAGTCACTTTTTTATTTAAAAGAAATGTAAAATCGGAAATCGACCCGCACAAAACTGGCACCCGCAAGGCCACGCCATCAAATTTGCCGCGCAACCCCGGAATTGCCTCGGTGGTGGCAATGGCTGCACCGGTGGTCGTTGGAATAATGTTAACATAGGCGGCTCTTGCCCGTCTCAAATCCTCTGCTTTACCCCCCGGCGGCGGTCCGTCAACCAAATTTTGTTCGGCAGTCACCGCATGAATCGTTGTCATCATCGCTTTTTTGATACCAAAAGCATCCTGCATTACTTTGGCAACCGGCGCGATACAATTGGTGGTACAAGAGGCGTTATTAATAACTGATTGACCCTTATAATCTTGCTCATTTACTCCCAGAAGCACGGTCGGAGTTTCTTTGGCCGGAGCGCTGATAACAACTTTCTTTGCGCCGGCAGTGATATGTTTGTCAGCCTCCTCAAGTTTGGTAAAGCGACCGGTCGACTCGATAACCACATCCACCTGCAAATCTTTCCAAGGAAGCTTTAAAGGTTCTTTAGTGACAAGAATGGGAATTTCTAGGCTATCGACCGAGATTTTGCCTACTTGCTGACCATCAGAAGCGTTCTTAATATCCTCAATCAGATTTTCTCCGGAGACCTTTCGCTCCCAAACTCCATAAACGCTGTCATACTTTAAAAGATGGGCCAAGGTTTTAGCATCAACCAAATCATTGATGGCCACAATCTGCATTCCGCCAGGCCCTGAGCTTGTCGAAGGGTCGTCTCTATGCTTATCAAACCAGACCTTAAAAGCTGACCTCCCAATTCTCCCAAAACCGTTAATCGCGACGCGGATCATAAAATTCCTATTTCCTTGATTTTTTAACTTGCATTGCTAGCCTAGCAATCATCATTCCTAAAATCAATACTCCCACAACTAAAACTCCCGGCAAAAGAAATGGATACCTTTCTGTTAAAGGTTTTTCTTTCGCTTTTTCAGGAACAAAGGATTCATTCTCTTCCTCACTTCCTAACACTGCCGCGCTTACATCTGACGAATTAAAGTATTGCAGATACGACTCTATATCGTAATCAGGATATCGTGCTTGCAGGTTGCCGTAGTAAAGTTTGTACGTTTCGCCAGATAAATAATCAAAAATTACTTTCCTTACCGTCCCAAAAACTTTGAAGTCAGAAAGTTTAACAGCAGCATTATCCCGATTAAACACTGTAAATCTTAAATAGCGAAAATTTCCCTCATTAAAAGAGACACTGTCTTTCGCCCCATTAAATCCAGGTGTCTGGTAACTAAAAATTACATCACTTCCGAGTCGTGTAAAAGTGCTATTGTCATTGCTCCCTTCGATTAAAACTTCCCTATTGAAATTTGCCTCGGATGTTTCAAAGCTTATTTTATTACTCGGAATACCTTTAGCGCCCAAATCCAAAAGATAAGTGGAAGTCTGTTTTTCCTGATCATTTTTTTCCTCCAATAGTTTAGGATCATAAGTTGCCGTCCTCGAACTTATATAGATGTCGTTAATAACCGATGCTCCGGTTACTTTAATCGGCTCTTCGCCCATGTCTAAAATCTTAATTCTTAAATATCTTGCAGTACTTTGAGGATAATAAACAGTCGTGTTTTTAGCTTTAAAATCTAATGAGTAATCATAAATATAAGAGCCTTCAGTTGGCTTCTTGACTAAAAGCCAATTGGCCAAGTCGTCACTTGCCTCGACTTCTACCTGTCTTCTGAAATTGACAGAGGGAGTTTGAATCGTAATCGAGTTATGTAAAATTCCTTGTCTGCCTACATCAACAATAAATTGGGTGTTTTCCCCTACTTTTATTCCCAAATCACGGATTTTAACAGGTACCGTCTCAATCGTCTTTTGACCGCTTTCTATAGTAAGTTTATATTTAACTTCTTTGCCTGAATTATTGATAATTCTTAAATCAGCTAGGCCCCCCTTGGCATGTTCGTAAACCTGGCTGTCAAGCGAAAAAGACGCGATCTTTTGATTACCGGTTACTCTAATCTCCTTGTTATATCGCCATTTTTCAGCATTAAAATCAGCAAATGCTAAAGGCGTTAGGAGTAAGAACAAGAAACAAATGAAAAGAACTTTATTCATTGTGCAAAAGGAAAGAACTAATTTGTGTTTTATACCTCTGGTAAATAAAAGATGTTGCCAAAAGTATTATCCCCAAAATCATAAAAGCAACAATTCTGTATCCTTGTTGCAGACTCTTTGAATCATAAACAAATACCTTAATGATCGTAAGCATTAAAAATCCTAAGGCGAAGAGTCTAATCGGCTTATATTTTGTAACAATACCTATTCCCAAGAGAGCAACCGAGTACAATAACCAAATAATTGAAAGCGAAACATCTCTTGCGTTTTCCAGACCTTTTATCTTCTCAAGATCCTGTCTGCTTAATGTCTTAGGTAACTGGTAGTTATAATTTTGTCTTGGAGGAGTATATCTTGTTGGAATGTTTCTTTTATAAGGACTTGGGCTGGGATAGTTATAAAATATTTGTCCGCTTTCAGTAGCAGGAATCTCTTGAGCAATTCGCATACCCAGAACCCTAATGTCTGTCTGTGCAGATTGTAATCGAGCCTGTCTAAATTGCTCGATTTTCCTAGCATAGTAGGAAATCGACTCCCAAGACAGCATCCAAATCAGAACAATATTTAAGGTGATAAGAAGCGCAGGTAAGACAATTCTTTCATCTTCAGCAACCTTTTCTCTATATTTTGCGTAAAAATAGGAAGCAGTACCCATCGAAATAGCCGAAATTATAAAAGTCAAAAACCTTTTGTTAAAAATTAAGATGAATTGAGAAGTTACTACTTGCGTATCAAAAGCGAACAGCCGAACAACAACAAGTACGTAAATAATCAGAGCGGCCACTCTTAGCTTCTGACTGCTTATTAAAAATCCAAGAAGCAGCAAAGAAACTCCCTCAATTGCCCAAACTATAGTTATAATATGCTCCTTAACCTGCAAAGGCACTGCAATTGTCAAAAAGAAAATCGAAATTCCCAGAAAGCCGAGTGTCAGGTAAGAACTTTCCTTAAATTTTTGATAACTGAAAGAACCTAAAACAAAATAAAAAGCAGAAAGAGCAAATGCAAAAAACCCAATAAAATCTTTATAACCCGCATCATTCATCAGAAAATAACCAATACCAAAATAGACAATGCCATTTAAAAGCATCAAGATAATATCGCTTTCTTCGGCTTCCTTTTTGTAGACAAAGTTATAGATAAAAAGGCTTATGGCAAAGATCAAAAAGATAACTGTTAAAAAGGCGATGGTAGAAAGAAATTTCTCCGCCTCCCAACGGGTCCCAATCCAAGACAGAATAACAACATAGGTACCTGCAAATGTGGCAATATTAAGCTCCCGCCAATTTTTGAAAAAAGAGACCGCAAGTACCCCAAGATTTAAAATTATTATGTAGGACATTAGAACGATTTGACTGTCAAAACCCTTCCCCAAAAGAATAGGAGTTGCAAAACCTCCAATCACCCCCAAAACTCCGATATGTACAGCTGCATAACGGATGGCCAAAAGTGACGACAAAACAGTAATGACTGACATAGAAAGAAGAGTTATAAAAGGAGATACCAGATGAAAAAGGCCGTAGGCCGCCCAAAGGGAAAGGTATAAAACAATAATTCCTCCCCCGCTTATTATTTGGCTCCAGTTATGAACCTTGCTTCTTAAAAATTCACCGGTAAAAATTAGTGCTGTTCCCAATACTAATCCAGTAATTACTTGCCCGGCAGGACCAATCAAACCATTATCAAAAGCGAATTTGAGAAAGAAAACAACTGCAAAAACTATGGCCACGATTCCAACAATCGCGAACCAATTGGCTGCTAATTTAAACTCAAAACTTTGCTCTTTGTCTCCACCTTCGGCTTTCCCTGTAGCTGGCTGACTGGGTTTAGAGATTGGAACTTTAAGGGTTGTTGCTTGGGGAATTTCTTCAATAAGCTTGGATGCTCTAGTACGATATTCCTTTAGAATCTTGGCTCCCCAGCCAACAAGAGCTAAACCGACAACAACGATCAATATACTAAAAATGCCATACCCACCGTAGCCATAACGTTCATACCCAAACAGTAACCCTGGAGCTGAGGTTAAAAGAATATAGCCACCAATTATCAACAAAATAATGGCAGCAATTGGTGGACCGGGGGTTTTCTTTTCTGAAGGACGTGGGGATATTGATGGTAACCTACCGCCATCTTCTAGCCTTGAAAGTCGCGATTCAATATTGATTAAGCGTTTTTCGATTTGGTCAAGCTTGTCGTTTTCGACCATCTACAATTTAATTGTCAATTGTCATCCGACCAATGTCAACTTTGATTTTTGATATGTAACTTTAAACCTTGAATTTTGAACTTTAAATTTAGCAAACATTTTGCGCGCCTCTTCAACCCAAATAATCAGTGTTGAAACCAAAAAAGCCAATAACCAATGACTAAGGCTTAGGCTTTGAGTATGAAGAAATTTATTGCCAAAACTGGTCTGAATCGCCAAAATCTGAAGGATAAAAACAATGCCAATAGCCGCAAGCAAATAACCGTTATTTAAGGGTATTGAAAAAATCGATTTTTCTTTTGAGCGCACATTAAAGGCATTCATCCATTGACTGACAGAAAGAATAACCAGGGCAAAGCTTCGGGCATAACCTAAAGAATAATTTTCCTTAAAAAAGATAAATAGAGGTAGAGTTGCCAAAAGCATTGAAAAAGCCATTAATAAACTTCGACTGAAAGCCAAACTATCGACAAGATTTTCGCTTTGCACTTCATCACGCGAATGCAATCCGTCTTCAGGAGGCTCTTGCGCCAAAGCAACCACCAGAAAACCGTCGGTCACAAAATTAAGCCAGATAATTTGTACGGCCACCAGCGGCAGGGGCAGTCCAATAAAAATCGCGCCGGCAATAACCAAAACTTCTCCAATGCTGGTCGACAACAAATACAAAATCACTTTTTTTAAGGTTAGATAAATGCTTCTTCCTTCTCTTATAGCCTCGGTAATCGTCGAAAAGTCATTGTCGGTTAAAACGATATCGGATGCGTCTTTGGCAACCTGCGTTCCCGAACCTAGACCAATCCCCAAATCCGCTGCCTGCAGGGCCGGTGCATCATTAACCCCGTCGCCGGTCATAGCCACTACATGGCCTTTTTCTTTATAAAGATTGACGATTTTATGTTTATGTTCTGGCGTAATTCGAGCAAAGACCGAAACTTTCTCAAGTTGCTCAAACAGCTTTTCTTTAGGAAGCCTTTCGACATCGGCGCCGGTTAACACCTTATCACCCTCCTCAAAAATACCAACTTCCCGGGCGATACTTTGGGCGGTCTGGGGAAAATCGCCAGTCATCATCACGACGCGAAGACCGGCTTTCTTTGCTTTCTCAACTGAGGCCTTAACATGCTCGCGAATTTCCTCATCAATCGCCAAAAGCGCATGACCCCAGAGTTGACCTTCCCTGGGACCATAGACGGCAATACCAACAACCCTCAATCCTCTTTGGGTTAAATTTTGATAATCGGAAGATAAATCATGATCAATTTTTAAATCGCGACTTAAAAACTCTGGCGCCCCTACATATATTTCCCATTGGCCGTCGCCGCCTGCGAATTTTGCCTCAATGTATCTTTTTCTTGAATCAAAGGGTTTGGCAGCAATTGTTTGATATTCTTGTTCCAAGTCTTCTTTGACAAACCCCAGTTTCCGGCAAAGAACGGCAATAGCTGCCTCTGTCGGATCACCAATCGGCTTAAAACCGCTGCCTTCTTCGAAAATGACATCTGCTTTAAGAGAAAGATAGGTTAAACCTAAAAGCTTTTTAAGATTTGCCAAAGTTGCCTGCGTTCCGCCTTCAATTCTGCCTTCCGGTTTATAACCTTGCCCGCTAATCTTAAAATGGGTTCTGCCAAAATAGACTTTATTAATAATCATTTGTCCGGTTGTTAAAGTTCCGGTTTTATCAACTAATAAGGTATCCGCATTGCCCATTGCCTCAACCGCCGCCATCTGCTTGACAATGGCCCGCGCCCGGGCCATGCGCCAGACTCCTCGCGCCAGAACTATGGTTACTGCCACCGGTAAACCTTCTGGAACTACCGAAACCGCAAGACCGATAACGGCTGTAAAAATCTCGCGAAGGGCAATTCCCCGCAAAAGCCCGATGAGAAGCATTAAAAAGGCAATCACCAAAACTCCCCAGGCAATAAAATGGGTAAGTCTGGTTATTTTTTGAGCCAAAGGCAACGGCACGTCAGCGGTTTCCATAAGGCCTTTGGAAATTTTACCGAGCTCGCTTTCAAAACCGGTCGCTACCACAACTGCTTCTGCATAACCCGAAGCAATACTGGTACCCGCAAATACCATGTTTTTCTGATCACCGATAACTAAATTCTGACGGCTTAAAACATCGGGGCTCTTGGCCACGGTATAGGCTTCACCAGTTAAAATAGATTCATCCGTTTTTAAACCTTCCGAGTGGATCAGTCTGGCGTCGGCAGGAATCCTGTCACCTTCATACAAGATTAAAATATCTCCGGGCACAACTTCATCCGAAGGCACAAGTATTTCATCACCGCCTCGCCTGACTACAGCTTTGTGGCGAATTAAGCTCTTGAGTCTTGCCAGAGAATTACGGGCATTCCCCTCCTGAACCGTACCGACAACGGCATTAAAGATAATTACCGCCAAAATTACTAAGGCGTCAACGCTTTGGCCAAACATTAAAACTAAAACAGCCGCAAAAATTAAAATGTAGATTAAGGGGCTTTTGAATTGTCTGACAAAAATATCAAAAATCGTTTCTTTTTTAACTTGAGCTAAAATATTGGGGCCGAAAGTTTTCAAGCGGGAGCTGACTTGCGTCAGGGTTAATCCTTCTTGAGCGCTAACCGATAATTCTTGGCAAACTTCTTTGGCAGTTTTTTGATAATAGGACATGATTACTCTTGATTTATCCTAATGCTTTAAGTACCGGCAGTTCTTTACCGGATAAAAATTCCAGCATTGCCCCACCGCCGGAGGAAACAAAGGAAAATTTAGATAATAAACTTTTGGACGCCAAAAACTGAGTCGTCTCCCCACCACCTACCATACTATAAGCACCCGAATCAACAATTGCCTTGGCCACTACCAATGTCCCCTTCTCAAATCCTTTCTCAAAAAGCCCCATCGGCCCGTTCCAAGCAACTGTTTCCACTCCTTCCAACTGTTGGATGAACTGGTGAATTGAATCATCGTCTATGTCCTTACCCTCCTTATTTAAAGTAGCGACGATTACGTTGTCGGCAAATTTCATCTGCCTTGCTAAAATTTCATGAGGTAATTCGCCACCGACAAGAACAAAATCGGCGACTTTGGAAAGATTTTCAATAACCGGCACTTTTGTTTCGATTTTGGCTCCACCGACTATTGCCACAAATGGCCTTTTGGGATTTTTAAGAAGTTCAGATAAAACATCAATTTCCTTTTGGAGATTCAGACCCACTGCATGAGGCAAAAGTTGTGGTAAGGCATCCATCGAGGCATGAGAGCGATGCGAGTTGCCAAAAGCCTCGTTAACATAGATGTCGGCAAGCGATGCTAGTTGACGAGCGAATTCATCATCGTTTGCTTCCTCCCCCGGCCAAAAACGCAGGTTTTCAAAAAGAACTAAGGGGTTGTCAGTTGTCGGTTCACGATTCATGGCATTTTCTGTCTGTGAACTGCTCGCCTCGCTTCGCTGGCGAAGCGGGTGAACTATTAACTGTGAATTAAATACGATTTGACGTCCCAAAATTTTCTCGAGTGTTGGCACAAGCTGCCTTGTGGAAAGCGCCGGATCAATAATCGGCTTGCCGTTTGCCAGCCTTGGCAAAGGACGGTCAATATGCCCGGCAATAATAATCTGAGAAGCCCCATGTTCCAGAAGATACTCAACTGTTGGCTTTAAATTTGTCAGCCTTGTAGAGATTTCGAGTTCTGCGTTAGTCGTTAGACGTTCGCCATTAGTCCCTTGCGCTTCGCGCAAAGGCACATCAAGATCCGCTCGTACAAACACTCTTTTGCCGAAAACATCAATATCCGAAAGTGTCTTCACTAACTTTAGTGTCAATTGTCAATTGTCAATTGTCAAATTCAGGCAACTTCCATACAGTCCTAACCTCCCCCACCAAATATAACGAGCCGGTAACCAAAATCAGTTGGTTAGAAGCTGAGCGTCTAGCGGCTAGAGCTAAGAACACTGCTTCTTGGGAATTATTAAAGTATCTTGTATCTTGTATTTTGTATTTAGTATCTAGATAATCTTTAATCTCTTTTGGATCAACTGCCTGATACCTTCCCATGTCTGTTACAGCATAAAATTTCGTTGCGATGACCATCTTAACCGGCAAATTTTTAACCAGTAAATCAAGCATCTTCTGCCACTCTTTTCCTTTTTTAAAAGCAACAACGAGGATAACTGTGAACTGTGAACTGTAAACTGTGAACTTCCGCAAAAAATTAATTAAAAATTTAATTTTTTGCGGATTATGCGCCCCGTCAATAATCACTCGATCGTCAATTTGCTCAAAACGACCAGAAAAAGACAATGATAACACTTGTTTTAATGATAACTTCGAAACTCTAAATCCCAAGGCTTCCAAAGCTGAAATTGCCAACAAAACATTCTCCAACGCGAAATTTTGAGGGATATGTCGAACCATATCATAATATTTAACAAGGTAATCTTTAGTATCAGATTTTAGGGACTTGGGAGGATTTTGAGTATCAATTTTGATCAACGGCGCTTTTTTGCTTTTTGCCACTTTCTCTATAACTTTCAGTGCTTTTTCAGTTGTCGAAGATCCTGAGCGAAGTCGAAGGGCTGCCGTAATAACCGGCACTTTTTCTTTGATGATTCCGGCTTTTTCGTAAGCTATCTTCTCAATTGAATCACCGAGAATCTCAGTATGATCCAAACCAACATTAGTAATTACACATAACTTCGGTCTCAAGACATTTGTCGCATCAAGCCGTCCGCCAAGTCCTACCTCAACTACTGCAAAGTCAACCTTTTCCTCCGCAAAATACTTAAAACTTGCCGCCACCAAAATCTCAAAATAACTTGGCGTTAATTCGAACTTGTCTTTCTTAATCTTTTCGACAATTGGATAAATCTCGTTAAATAATTTGATAAATCTCTTCATCGGCATTAGCCCATCTTTGAACTTTGAACTTCCCGACCTCGTCTCGACTCGGTCGAGGACGGGTTGAACTTTAAACTTTAAACTTTCAAATATCTGCATTCGCTCTCGAAGATCAACAAGATGAGGAGAAAGATGAAGACCGATCTTTTTCAATTTGAAATTTTCGGCAAGTAATCTTGCCGTATAGTACGCCGTCGAGCCTTTACCAGAAGTTCCGGCAATATGAATTGATTTAAATTTATCCTGAGGATTATCCAGAAGTTTTAAAAGGTACTTTATCCTCTCTAGCCCTAAATTTTTAGCAGTATATGTCTGAGGAATAAAACCCTCCAGCCAATCGCGAACTTGGTAATAATCACCAAACATGCGGACATTATATCCTGCCCGCTATTTCTTTTACCTCTTCCAATGATTTCTCGCTTGCAAAACACGCTACCGCTTGAATGGAATCCTTAACTTCAAGTGCTTCAATAATTCCTGTTCGATGAATGCCAATCATATATTCGGGAATCCCTAGCCTTTGGCAAATCTGTGAACGGTTCCAACCAAGGGTCATCTGTGCCAAAACTTTCATTTGCAGATCGCCCAACACATCCTCAAGCTTAGATGGTAAGCTCCCTTTTACTTTGTCAGCGCTTAATAAACCCTCCCAAATTCCCTCTGCAATTATCCTAAAAAGACCATTGCCTTCAGATTCCCTCATCCGACTGTAGCGAATATGGCCTACACGAACTCCGATCACACCGGGGTCAATTTCCAAATCCTTTCCAATCTCCTGATTATTCAGACCATCGACCAAACCTTGCAAGATACCGATATCAGTCGGACTTAATTCCAACTGCCTACTGGTGGGTTGAACTCTTTCTCTTGAACTAGTCATCATAGCGCGCAATTTAGCACGAATTAGCAAGAAAAATCAACAATTTGAGGAATTATTTTGCAACTTGCGGCTGCCCCGAACTTATTCCCTTTGACTCCTCAGCCATCTTTTTAAGAGCAGCTTCATCAACTACTTTGTAGTAAATCGTCTCATTGTTATCATCAGGTTTCCCTTCGCTAACCATAGCCAAAATACCCCTGTTTACAAGTTGTTGTAAAGCTTGCCGAGTTCTACTGTGTGGTTCAGGGAATTTTTGTCTATAATCTGTAGTTCTCCAAACACCCACGTATCCACTGTTTGCTAAAACATCAACAGGTGAAAATGGATTTTCCCATCTATTCCCTTTTAATCTTTCTTGCAAGGAATTACCTAGTTGATTATAGATAGTCCGTGCCACTGTCTGCTCATTAATTTCATCAACAGGAACTTTGGAGATTTCAGTACTGTAAACTTTAGCCAACTTTCCTGCAATTGAACGAGCTCTTCTTAGTAAACCAGGACCTAGTGGATTTTTCTCACCCTCCATAAATCTTATTTTACAACCAATGTAAATATTTTAACTCAATTGCCCAAAAACCTACCCTCTGCTAAAGTTAAATTGATGGATTCAACTCTACCATCAAATAATTTCCTAACCTGGCACTACAGTACAGCACTTCCCGATTTTATCAAAAATTGCCAAAGACAACTTTCCTATACCCTTGGTTTCTTTAATATCGCAGGTCTCATAACTACCCTTTTTGCCCCATATAGACGCCTTGAAATTACCAGCAAAACACCAAGTTTACTTGACAAAATTTCCTTTAATTTAATTTCCCGCACCATCGGCGCCAGCGTTCGCATCCTTCTGATAATTGCCGGTATCGCCTCAACAATACTTTTTGCCGTTCTTGAAGTATTGCTAATTTTTGCCTATTTAATTCCTATCTTTTCCATTGCAAAATATCAAAAACTTAAAAAGAATAGTTTACTTGCAGCCGATCTTGAAGATGCAGACAAATTCACTAGAAAACTAACCGCAACCGATCTTTTCGGACTTTTAAGTATCTTTTTCCCGAGCGACTTTGGCCCTGTTTTTACTAATTTACCTGCTCCTGCAACTATTGAAACTCAAACAAATGATCAGCCGGCTGAAGTATTGATTAAACTTTCCAAAAGCTTTCAAAAACTAGTAATTTATTTGGAGCAGAAAAGCATTAAATTTAAAGATTTTGAACTTTTGGTTAATACTTTAAACAGCCATCTAGAAAAACCGTCTCCCCAAAAACCAGCGCCCATAGGAGAACTTTTGGCCTTTGGCTATACCAACACCCTGGACAAATTTGCCACAGAACTAACCGGTCAAACTTTTTCGCATATACCGGCTGAAAAATTAGAACTCCTTGGTGAAATTGCCAAAGTTCTCGCACGGCCCAAAAATAACAACGTGCTTTTGGTCGGCGAGCCGGGAGTCGGCAGGCATACCACTCTGCACTCTTTGGCATCGGCAGTAAGCCACTTTCAACTCCCTTCAATTACCAACAAAAGATTAATGCTTTTAGATGCAGTGGCTCTTTCTGGTACAGGTAAAAATCTACTTGAGGTGAAAGCAAATTTTGAAGCGGTCTTGAGGGAGGCTAAACATGCCGGCAATATCATCTTGGCAATTGACCAAATAGATAAACTTTCAAGTTCCCTTGAGGGCCGCATTGATCTTTCGGAAGTCTTAACCACCATGCTTGCCGACAATTCTCTACCAATAATCGGCATTGCAACTCTTTACGACTTTAGTCAGTTTATCCGGTCTAATTCAAATTTCTTAAAATTTTTTGAAAAAATCGACATCCCAGAAACGCCCCATGAGGAAACGGCCTCTATCCTTATTGACAAAGTCCTTGAAAAATATCAAAGCGAAAAGATTGCCGTAAGTTTTACAGCTATTTTGGAAATCGCCCAAAGGGCAAACCAACTAATGCCCGACAGAAGGCAGCCGGAAAAATCGCTAATTTTACTCGATGATTTGATAGCCGAAGCTAAAGTTAAAAAGATAACGACTATTGATGTTGATTTGGTCGATGAGGTAATCAGCCAAAAAACCAAAACTCCTATTGGCAAAATCACCGAAAGCGAAAGCCAAAAGCTTAAAAATCTCGAAGCTCTACTTCATAAACGGATAATTAATCAAAATGAAGCCATTGAGGAAATTGCCCGCGCCATGCGTCGTGCCCGCACCGAAATTGAAACCGGTAATCGTCCCATCGGTTCTTTTTTATTTTTAGGTCCAACCGGTGTCGGTAAAACCGAAACCGCTAAAGCACTGGCAGAAGCCTACTTTGGGTCTGAAGAAAATATGATTCGTCTAGACATGTCCGAATATCAAGGCGCTGATAGTCTAGCGCGCCTTATCGGCGATATCAAAGGCAAAACCCAAGGCCAGCTGGCAACGTTAATCCGCCAGTATCCTTTCGGCCTGCTTCTGGTTGATGAGTTCGAGAAAGCAAAGGCAGACATTCATAATCTTTTCCTGCAAATTTTAGACGAAGGTTTTTTAACTGATGCCTTTGGCAAAAGGGTCAGTTTTGACAATGTCATTATTATTGCAACTTCAAATGCCGGCGCCGAATTTGTAAGAGAGCAGTTATCAGTTGACAGTTCACAGTTAACTGAAAAAAACAAAACTGCGGCTGCCGTGAACCGTAAACCGTTAACCAACAAACTAATTGAATATGTCCTCCAAAAAGGCCTCTTCTCACCAGAACTCATCAACCGTTTTGATGCCGTTGTCGTTTATCATCCACTCGGCGAAAAAGAAGTTGTCAAGGTAGCCGCTTTAATGCTTACGAACCTTGCCCAAAAACTTAAAGAAAACAAAAACATCACTTTGGAAATTACAGATGAACTCGCAAAAAAAGTCGCCAAAGCCGGCTATGACGTCCAGTTTGGCGCCAGACCCATTAGACGCCTGATTGCCGATAGACTCGAAGACGGCATTGCTAAGATGATAATCGAGGAATCGGTCAAAAACGGCGATAAAATCCCCGCCACAATGCTCACAAAATTTCTTAGTTGATGAAAATCAATAAGGGTTTTACGCTCATAGAATTATTAATAGTAATCGCAATTGTTGGAATTTTAGCGGCAGCAATTCTTGTTGCTATCAATCCCGGAAAACGCATGGCCCAGGCTCGGGATGCCCAGAGAAAAAACGACATTAGCGCCATTGCCAATGCATTGATTGGCTATTATGCTCTAATAGGTAATTATCCTGGCGAGAATGCTTGTGACAGCAGTGTTGGGAGAGCCTCCACTCTAAACTGCCCCCCAGATCCTCTTACCACAGATTGGTGGCAAGACAGCAGCGATTTCTGGCGCATCTATCAAACTCTAGTAACTGGACAAGGTTTCTTAAAATCATTACCCAAAGATCCCCTAAACAATCAAAATTACTTCTATAGATATGAACCATCTCTCAACAACGGTTCTTCCCCACCAGGGCAAAATGAGATTAACGCCAGAGCCCCTTATTATTGGATAGGGGCAATGCTTGAAGAACCTACCGACTCTTCTAAACCCGTATTCCGCTGCTCAGATATGACCCTTCTTGCCGACGGGCCTGGGTGCAAAGAAGTACCAGGAGATATTTATGCGAGCAATCAGCAGAAATAAAATAATTACCAATAAGTTAGAAGACGGCATAGCCAAAATGATAATTGACGGAAGTACCAAAAGCGGAACCACAATCCCCGCCTCAATGCTTGTAAAATTCCTTACTTAATTAAAGTTTGACAAACTAAAACTGTACATGTAATATATGTACAATGGTTGATCTTAAAAAGATCACTGGCTTTGAATGGGATGAAGGCAATATCGACAAGAGTTATATTAAGCATGGCATTACACCCAACCAAGCGGAATCAATCTTTCTAGACAAAGACCTTGGGATCGAAAGAGACATCAAACATCAAGAAAAAGAAGAAAGATACATTGCTGTAGGGAAAACATCTAAGGCACAAAAGATACTTTTTGTAGTCTTAACGCTAAGGAACACTAAAATCAGAATAATTTCAGCGCGCATTGCGAACAAAAAAGAAAGGAGGTTATATGAAGAAGCTAAAAAAAATACCTAAGTTCTCATCTGAAAAAGAAGAGAGGGAATTCTGGCAAAAAGTCGACTCCACCGAATATGTGGATTATAAAACTTTCGAGCATGTCCGCTTCCCTAACCTCAAACTTTCAAGCCGACCAATTACTATCAGATTGCCGGAAAGTCTTATTGAAAGAGTAAAAATCGAAGCGCACAAAATGGATATTCCTTACCAGTCTTTAATCAAGAAATTCATCTTTGACAGTCTTTCTAAATAATTACCGACAAAATCGAGGATGCCATCGCTAAAATGATAATCGAGGAATCGGTCAAAAACGGCGACACCATCCCCGCTGCAACTTTAATAGACTTTATCTAGAAATCCTTAATCTAGCTTACAGTACTTACTAATCTCTGAAAAATCCACTCCTTTATAAGTCTTTATAAAAGTTTTGTTACCCAGATTTTTTGGGACTAAACAGCGTGTCCAAGGCTTTCCTCCTTCGGCTAAACTACTGTAATTCATAAGACAAGTATTAATATCCAAGCTCCAGACTTCAACTTTAATCGAGCCAAAGTCTCCACTTACTTCCCCTCTGCCCGGTGGACAAGCACCAAAGTCAATGGTAATTGCATTAGTATCTCCTGGCGGTTCAAAAAAAACTGTCGGTAATATTGGCTTAAGTATACCGCTGGATTTATTAAGGTAATAATATAAAGCATAAATTGCCAGCGCCACACTCAAAGCGATAATTACAATTGTCTTCATACTTCAATTTGAACACATTTTTGGGGAAAACACAAAATTGCCAGGAAGATTGTGGGCCTGTCAGGATTCGAACCTGAGACCTCGACATTATCAGTGTCGCGCTCTAACCAACTGAGCTACAAGCCCAAACTAGTTACTAGAAACTAGACACTAGTGACTAGTTTCTGAGGCGCAGAGGGGAATCGAACCCCTGCATCGAGGTTTTGCAGACCCCAGCGTTTCCACTTCGCCACTGCGCCATTATTTTACTTGCCTTACCGACTTACCTGCTCCGCCGAAACTTTAGTGAAGGCGAGGCTATTAAACCATATATAAAATTTTTAATTTAAAATTCTCAATTTTCAATTAACTATGACTATCATTTAGATAAATCTTTATTTCTTCTCTTATCAATCAATTCTTTCACCTTCCCGACCCCAACAGCAGCAAGAGTGACTGCAACACCAACTTCAAGTTGGACTACACTTCCCCTTAAAAAACTATCAGCAATTGTCACTACTCCACCAACTTCACCAGCTTTCAACCCAGCCGTCATGATTCGTTCAGCTCCACTCATTTATTTACCCTTGCCCTTCCACCACGCCCAGGCAGCCCCGACTGCGACTACACCAACGGTAATCAGTTCAGCGGTCTTAATAATAGCTCCAACTGCCGCTGTTACCAACCCGCCCTTAAAAAGCCGCGAATTCCAAATCGACTGATCTTCTTTTGAACTTAATCTCTCTTGAGCCATGACCCACAAATTTTATCAAAATACACGACTGATTGCCAACGCTACTCTTCTCACATACTTAATACTTTATACTTAATACTTTATACTTAAATAGTGAAGATCATCGCCCACTCGGTCGGTAATTTAAAAGAAGCCAGAAATGCTCTTAAAAAAGGGGTGGATTTCATTGAAGTTGATGTTTCCAAAAGAATTTTCTTGCCCAAATTTGTGGTTCAGCATTCAGCCATAAAAGGAATACTCGGAGTCGGACCGATTCTGGCCTCACTTTTTATCCCAAGTGTCCGTGACAGACTATTTTTGGATTTAAAACGGGCAACATTTTCTCTTTCTTTTGCCAGCAAGTTTGCCCATTTACTTTCAACTTTTAAAGTTAAGGGTGTTAGAATCTGCGGTCTTAACTGGCCGGTAATCTCTCAACTTTGCGAAGGCAATAACTTGCTGCCCTTTTACACTTTAAGAACCAAAGAGCATGTTGAGAAAATCAAAAAAATCTTGCCTTTTTTAAAAAATCCGGCCGGGTTTTCTGTCCATTATTCACTCATTGATAAAAAGTTCATGGAAGAATTTAGAAACTTGCCAACTAGCGGACAAATTTGGAGCTGGACAGTGAACGATCTAACAACAGTTAATCAATTAGCAAAACTGGGAGTTGATGGCATAATAACAGATGACTGGGAAAAACTTCTAACATCTAACCACTAGTAACTAGACACTAATATTGAACCCTGAAAAGTGACACCCAACGCCGCGATAGCGGCGCAACAATTGACAAGTGACCATTGACAATTGACAAAAAGTCAAATGTCACATATTAAATGTCAAATGTTTATCCTTAGAGACTGTATGTTGGGCATACAGCAACCCGAGGATTTAACGATTCCCCAATCGTCACTTCTGACCCGTGAGGCCAGAACTGTAAACTTGAAACTTTAAACAGGAAACTTAAAACAACAATGTTTCTTGTTTCTAGTTTATTGTTTCTCGTTAATAAGCTCCTTAGAAAGGAGGTGATCCATCCGCTCCTTCCAGAACGGATACCTTGTTACGACTTAGTCCCCATCGCCGATATTGCCTTGGGGCCGCTAAATGCGACACTTCAGGCACTCCCGACTTTGTTGG
>Ga0209541_10001802_pt1 | contig 41911 bp, 45 predicted proteins | sample RifCSPlowO2_01_FD_184027 | JGI IMG/M metagenome (GOLD analysis project Ga0209541, IMG submission 184027) | Groundwater microbial communities from Rifle, Colorado - Rifle CSP2_plank lowO2_0.1 (SPAdes) (version 2) | ecosystem: Environmental > Aquatic > Deep subsurface > Groundwater | place...
TGATAACATATCTCCTTAATTTTGGTGTCCATTGTGTATATTTCATCTTCATTCACCTCTTGAATGTGGACACCAAAATCAACTATGTTATAACTGTGCAATAATTATGACTCAGCATACTCTTCTTTGTGGTGAGAAAAACATATAAACGATGATTCCTTGCGAGAGAGTGCTATGAAAATTGCGTTGGTTCTTCCTCCGCATTCGTTTGAGGAAAGGTATAACAAGGCGATCGCGAAGGCTGCTGGAACCTTTCCACCGTTGGGAATTTTATATATTGCTGCCGTGTTGGAGAAGGCTGGTCATAAGGTGATTGTTCTTGATGGGTCGATGAAGGATATTTTTGAGATGAATGATGCGATTTATAAGTTTGAGCCTGATATCGTGGCGTTGAATGTGATGACGTTTTTATGGGAGAAGGTGAAGACATGGTGTATGGATTTGAAAGCGAGACATCCTAATACGTTTATTGCTGTTGGTGGTCATCATGTAAGCCAAATTAAGGAAAAGGCCTTGTGGGAGTGTAGCTCTATTGACGCTGCGTTGTTGGGTGAGGCTGAGTTTGCGATGGAAAATCTAGCGAACGCCTTAGAACAAAGAAAGCCGTTGGCTGGGATGACGGGGCTGATTGTTCGTGGCGATGGAGGAATTGTTGTTGGTCCTCCCGCGCCGAGGTTGACGAATTTGGACGAGATCCCTTTTCCTGCGCGTCATCTTGTGAATATCCATGATTACGTTCCAGCGCTGGAGCAGTATAAGCGCCTGCCTGTCACGAATATGATTACGACAAGAGGTTGTCCATACCAATGTATTTTTTGCTCTTCTGGAAACACGAAGGCCTATTTCAGATCACCGCAGAATGTGTTGGAAGAGATGAGGGTTTTAGTCAATGAATACAAGGTAAAGGACATCACGTTTTGGGATGACACGTTTACGTTGAATAAGAAGAGGGTCTTGGAGATGATGGATTTGATTAAAAAAGAGAGCTGGGACCTTGTGTGGTGCTGTAATTCTCGTGTGAACACGTTAGATAGGGAGCTCTTGGAGAGGATGGCTGATGCTGGGTGTTGGAAAATCTTCTTTGGGGTGGAATCGATGAATCAAAAGCAGTTAAACACGCTAAAGAAAGGTGTACTTGTTCCTCAGATTCATGCCGCGATTAAAGGGTGTAAGGAGTTTGGGATTGAGAGCGAATGCTCTTTTATCTTCGGAACGCCCGGTGAGACTTATCAGGAAGGCCTTGAAACGATTAGAGAGATTAAGAAGCTTGATCCTGATTATGTAAAGTTCTTTCCGATGACCCCGTTGCCAGGAACAGAGTTTGACAGGATTGCTACTGAGACAGGAACGATTGTCGATCAGGACTTGAGTAAGAGAACAGAGAATCATATGGTGTTTGTCCCGAATTCGATGCGGCCTGAGGAGCTTCAAGACTTGCTAAAGAGGGCGTATAAGGAGTTTTATTTCAGGCCAGCGTATATAGCAAAAAGAGTTGTAAAGTTGAGGTCGATGCTTGAGGTGAAGAAGGCGTGGTGGGGAGTGAAGGCTGTTGCGTCGCTTTAGAGGGTGTTAAAGACCTATGAAAACACAACTAAAGAATAAAGACAAAGTAACGTTGTAAGCGATCTTGCTATTTTTAAAAAAGAGCCATTCAGTGAGCTGTAAAGTTGGCGTCTGGTATAACATATGCGATCGCTGTTATACTCTCTGACCGAAGGGGAGACGAAATTTTAGTGCAACGATGCCGAAGGCAAAAATTTCGAGTTGCGAGTCCGCCGAGAATCTAGTTGTTGCCGGAGTTTTTTCTTACTTTGAGAAGATTAGATTACTGCATGGCAGAGTAAAATTAGTAGGTGGGGCGCTAGATTCCTCTATAACCAAACTTTTTATTGTATTCTTTATGATCAATCACATCGAGAACAAAAGCGATAATCTCTATTTCACTTTCTCCCTCGGTTAAAGTGTATAACATTCTCCAAAAAGCAGGAAGTTCTACACGAAAGAGATTTTTTGCAGTATACTTTTGGAGGTATTCATCAGGAATTTTATCTTTTCCTATGGGATCGCCGTAGTGGGGATTGGTCTTAATCAGTTCAACCTTTTGATTAACTGCTTTGAGAATCATCCGTTCCGTTTTGGATGTAGGAGCTTCTTCATTAAGATGTTTGTACACCTCTTCTGCTTCTGGCGATAGTTTTACGCGCACTATTTTCATAATTCGAGTCCCTCGGAAATTGCTTTTTGGAGGTTTGGATTGGGGTTGTGTATCCAGGTTATGCCTCGTATTGTAACCAGAATTTTATTGCTTAATTCAAGATATTCAAGAATGATTTTAAGAGTATTGTGGTTTACTTGACGTGGAAGGCGGTGTTTAAGCTCTGCAACGGTTATGACACTTTCATTCATATTTTTCAGAGTGTCTTCTACCATAAGTACCGTGTTCAAAGTTGGGGAATGTTCGAGTTCTTGCATTTTAGTCACTAATAGTTATTAATTTGTAACTATTAAATATTAACTTATATTTAAAGCTTCCGCTACTTTTGGCTCAGTAGAAAGTAAGTTTTAAGAGAGGGCGGTGCCCTCTCTTTCCTCCTAAACAAAATCGCTAAATTCGATTTAGGAGGAATAGATGAAAGAGGTGTTTAGTTATAAGAATATTGCGTCTCAGATGCGACGGCTAGTGAGCCGTTTTGGTGTGCCAAAACATTGGAGTAAAAGAAGGAATGAAAAGTTTGATGTGCATACTGTTTGCGTGTTCTTTGTTTTCTTCTCGATCGAAGATAAAAGCTACCGCCGTTTTGTAGCTTTCTTGCTTGAATCCAAAACAATTAATCTCAAGGAAGAACCCCATTGGACAACTCTTCAGAAGGCATTCGCACGCCTTCCTCCACGACTCTTGCTCTAGTCTGCGCAAGAGTCAGGAAAATGCAAACATAAACTTAGAAGTTTAGATCCCACCTATTTTCAAACCACAAATCCGTGCGCAAGCTATCTCGCTCGGATTGGCAGAGATATACGCAAATTCAAAGGAAGAAAGGTAAGCGTGGTAATTTGCCCACGATGCGATCTTGTTCCAGATGTCTTTCTTCGTACGAGAGAACGACACGGAATGAAAGACATTCCAGAACTTCTTCCCAGCTTTAAAAGAAAGAACGTTCTTGCGGATAAAGAATTTGACGCTGAGAAATTTCATGAGCAAATTGCTCGCGTAGGAGGACGATCATTCGTCCCCCCAAAATATCTAGAAGTTCCTATCTGGAGAACAAAAGGTGAACACCGCAAGAAATTAAAAAAAAAGGTCTTCCAAAAATCTACACACTTCGAGCTCATTCAGAAAGTAACAACCATACAATCAAAGCGGTTTTTGGTCACACTCTTCGTGGTCGAACATTCTGGCAACAAGCCAGAAATTGCTACGGAAAATATCTCACATACAGCCTAATACTTAAAGACCGCCAAGCGGTCTTCATTCTAACTTTCTACAGAGCCGTTGGTACCTAAAAATTTAAATATAAGTCGATTCTACTTTATATTATGAAACTGCAAAAACAACTTTCTAGAAAGGTTGGCGATAGAGAATATGCTAAGTGGGTTTTAGTTATCCCTCCAAATATCGTGGAAGAACTAAAATGGAAAGAAGGACAGGAATTAGGAGTTGAAATTAAAGAAAATAAGCTGATAGTTAAGAAAAATTAATTTTTTGTTCAAAACTCCAGACGTTTACTTTACAGCTCACCATTCAGTTAACTATTTATATCTTAACCGTTTCTCTTTTATTGGTTACCAATGCAAGCTCTAGACTATCCTGTTTTTGCGAAAAAGATCGCCCACACGAGGCTTGCGAGGGATTGGGGGCTTGACCTTCCTCTGCCCTGGAAGCTCTTGGTTGAAACCACAAAAGTATGTAATAACAAGTGTGTAAATTGTTCAATCTGGTCTTCGCCGAATAAACAGTTTCTTTCCTTAGAAGACTATGAAAGGCTGTTTAAGGAGAATGAGAACGTGTTTTGGCTTTCGCTAACAGGCGGTGAGCCCTTTACCAGGCCTGATATTGACAAGATTGCCCAGCTCGCTGTAGAGCATTGCCCTGAGGTGAGGCTGTTGTCAATTCCGACGAATGGATTTTGGACAGAGAGGATTGTGGAGAAAACAAGAGAGTTGATGAACACGGGATTGGAGTGCCATATTACGATTTCGTTGGATGGTCCTCAGGATGTCCATAATCAAATTAGGGGGATGAAGGACGGCTGGCAACGGGCGATTAAGACGTTTCATGCCCTAAAAGAGATTGGTGTTTCAGTGCGCTACCAATCGACAGTGCACACCCAGAATATGGCCGTGTTTAAGGAGTTTTACAAGGAGTTCGCGAAGGATATTGGCGTGTTAACGTTCACGCAGACGTCTGAGACGTACTATGAGAATACTGATATTAAGCCATTGGTCGGAGAGGAGCCTGCGAAAATGTTTGATTGGTTTGCTGAGAATTTTGAGGTGAGGGAGAAGCATGATCATGTGGAGAAGATGCATTTGAAGATTGCTGCGAAGTATTTGAGGAAGCGTGAGATGATGCTTCCTTGTACCGCTGGTTTTTCTGGCGCGTATATTGCGACTGATGGGAATGTGTATCCGTGCTTTTCTATGCCTTCCTGGGGGAATCTGAAAGAAAAATCTTTTAAGGAAATTTGGTATGGCGAGATTGCGAACAATGAAAGAGCGAAGATAAAGGCGAAGCAGTGCCCGAAGTGTTGGATTAATTGTTTCTCATTTCAGGATATGGTGACGTATCCCGAGAAGGCTGTCGTGAAGGCGTACGCTTAGTCCCTGTAAAAGAGACATAAATAATAATTTACTATTCTACAGAAGCGATTATATTTAAAGGTTGCAGTGGAAAATGTTAAATAGACCATTCGCTTTCTGAAGAGTATGAATGAAGAAATTAAAGAGATTCGGAGAAAGGTTGTACCGATTTTAAAGAAATATGGGGTTGTAAAAGCAGGCATTTTTGGATCGTATGCGAGGGGGGAGCAAAAGAAGAGAAGTGATGTGGATATTCTGATCAAGTTTAAAAGAGCGAAGAGTTTATTAGAAGTAGTGGGGTTAGAATTAGAGTTAAAAAAAAAAATACGAAGAAAGGTGGATCTTTTAACTTATGGGGCTATTAGTCCTTACCTTAAAAAAAGAATCTTAAAGGAAGAGGTTGCAATAATATGAAAAAAGACCCTTTAGTCTTCATTAAGCACATCAGAGATGCGATTGGAAGAATAGAATCTTTCCTAAAGGAGACTTCAAAAAATGATTTTATGGGAAGTGAATTATTACAAAGTGCCGTTATAAGGCAAATAGAAATTATTGGGGAAGCGGTCAAGAGCCTGCCTCAAGATTTTACAAATAAGCATAAAGAAATCTCTTGGATAAAAATTGCGGGCATGAGAGACAAGTTAATACATCACTATTTTGGCGTTGACAAAGAAACAATATGGGGAGTTATTGAAGAAGATTTACCAAAATTGAGAAAACAGATTCAAAAGATATTAGAAAGAGGAAATAAGCCCGGCTTCTAAGCTATAAATTTGGGGGTAGTGCGCATATTTGACTGATGGATTATTGCTTTTTATGCAAGAATTAGTTTAGTGTATCAGTCATTTCTACACACTGCTAATTTGGGAAACGTCCCGAGCCGAGGGACTTTCCGCATAGTTGCTCAGACTGTCCCATAATTCATAAAATATAAAAATAGAGTGAGAGCGCAGCGGGGCACGGAGCGAAGCGGAGTGAGTTTTTCGTCTCCGAAAATTATCCTGTTGCCGTAGTTTTTTAGATTGTATTTTTATCAAATTTAGAGCAAAGCGAGACTATAGTTCGTGGGGGGACTTAAGAGCCGTCGTTTCCATTTAGAGAGTCACTGGACAGATTTGGATAAAGTATTTAAAGATAGGTCAATTTAATGAGAATCAGAATGGATCCAGAAACATCTCTCATAGTTTTTCAGGGAAAAGACATACGAAGAACATGGCATAATGAAGAGTGGTGGTTTTCGGTCTTTGATATTGTAGCTGTTCTTACTGATAGTAGTGATCCTAAGCAATACATTAAAAAAATGCGAAGTAGAGATCCTATTCTTGATGCCAACTGGGGTACAATTTGTACCCCCCTTGAATTGCTTGCTCCTGATGGTAAGAAAAGGGAAGCTAACTGCGCTAATACTGAAGGCATATTCCGCATAGTCCAATCTATCCCCTCCCCGAAGGCCGAACCATTCAAAAGATGGCTGGCAAAGGTTGGTTATGAAAGAGTGCAAGAAATAGAAAATCCCGAATTAGCCCAAAAAAGAATGCGAGAACTATACAAAAAGAAAGGGTATTCGGAGGAGTGGATTGAGCGAAGGGTAAGGGGGATAGCAATAAGAGATGAACTTACCGGTGAATGGGATAAGCGAGCTATAAAGACTGAAAGGGAATATGCAATCCTCACAGCGGAAATCTCCAAAGCCACGTTTGGCCTGACCCCATCAGAATACAAAGAGTTGAAGGGACTGAAACGAGAAAATTTACGTGACCATATGACTGACTTAGAGCTTATCTTTTCCATGCTTGGTGAGGCGGCTACAACAGAAATTACAAAGAATAAAAATGTAGAGGGATTTGATGAGGGCAAAAAGGCGGCTCAAGAAGGCGGAGCTGTTGCCGGAAGAGCCAGAAGAGATTTGGAAACAAAAAGTGGCAGAAGAGTTATTACTTCTGAAAATTATGTAGAGCGGGCTGAATCGGTTAAAAGATTGGGAAAGAAGAAATCAAAACAAGAGAATTGACATTATTTTGTTGCATAGATTAAAGCAGTATTGAATTTTTGGTAGGCTAATTTTATATTAAACATCATTCTATAGCAAAAGTCCTAAATGTTTAATCAACCACCTCTTTCAAATAGGTTTTAATGACCCTTTAAATCAGTTATAAGATATCATCTGGATAAAAATTAACAGCCCGAACTATAGTTAATAATCTTGTTCGCTCTTATTGCATCTTGAATCATAGTTAAAACTTTAACAACGCGATAGCCGTTCATTCCGTCAGTAAGGGGTTTTCTCCCTGTCTCAATGCATGTTATAAAGTGTTCTAACTGCCTCCCAAGAGCTTCTCCGCCATCCACTTTAGGAATATGAATATCTCCATAACGGTAAGCGGCGTTAAAACCGGAAAAGCTTGAGTAGTTTTCTTCCACCCCCCTGTCATAAACTTGAAGTTTCATATTTGGATCAGTATCATCGAAGAGGAGCATTTTTTTATCTCCGACAACAGTAACGGTTCTGACCTTGCGCGGGTCAATCCAAGAGTTGTGAAGATAAGCTGAAACGCCTTTAGCGAAGCTTAAACTTGCCCACGCGGTGTCTTCTGTCTCGGGATTGTAATGTGCGTGTCCTTGGGCTAGAACCTGAGAAGGAAGTTGATCGTTCATAAAATAAAGAATCATTGAAAGATCGTGGGGCATAAGATCCCAAACCACATTTGTGTCTCTTTGAAACTGGCCAAGATTCAGTCTTTGGATATGAATATGTCTTATTTCGCCAATTTCTCCTTTATCAATCAAAGCTTTCATTTGTTGTACAGCAGAGGTATAAAGGAACGTGTGCCCGACTGCAAGTACGCGTTTTTTATCTTCAGCAAGATGTGTGAGTTCAAGTGCCTGTTCCCCTGTCTGAGTAAATGGCTTTTCAATGAGAAGATGTTTGCCGGCTTCTAAACATCTTTTCCCGAGCGCGTAGTGGGTTGAAATTGGAGTGGCAAGAACAACCGCATCAAGTGCGGGATCATCTAAGAGCACCTCCAGTTGAGATATACATTTTGTGGAGGGAGGAAGTGGAGGTAATCGCCTGCTCCTGAATTGATCCTCGTTGCTGTCGCAAAGAGCATACAGGTGTGCGTCAGGCAAACTAAGGACATTTCTTACGATGTTCGGTCCCCAATAACCTAGACCGACGACAGCGACGTTTTTCATAGCCTAAAGATCTTTAGGTGCTTTAAAAGCCTTACTCAAAAAACAGACAAAACTTTATAAATTCTCGGACGCTGGGAAAACGATGAAAGTTCCATTTGTAAGGCCCGCGGACCAGTATAGAGAGTTGGAGGCACAAATAGACAGTGCTGTAAAAGAAGTTCTTGCTAGTGGGCGTTATGTTTCGGGGAAAAAGAACGAGGCGTTTGAAAGGAGTTTTGCTGCTTATTGTGGAAAAAGGTATGGGGTAAGTTGTGCGAATGGCACATCTGCCCTTCATGTAGGTCTTTTCGGAGTAGAGATAAGTCAAGAAGGATTAGTCGTTGTTCCTGTAAATACGTTTTTTGCAACAGCTGAAGCTATTCGACATGTCGGCGCCCAGCCTAGATTTGCAGATATTGATGAAAAGACATATACGCTTGATGTAAACAGTATAGAGGACCATCCTGAGATACGTGCGATTATTCCTGTTCATTTGTATGGCCATCCGGCGAAGATGGATAAAGTTGCGGAACTTGCAGAAAAAAGAGGATGGGCAGTGCTCGAAGATTGTGCGCAGGCGCATGGCGCTGAGTTTCAGGGAAAGAGAGTTCCTGTTACAAGCGGTGCTTTTAGTTTTTACCCCACCAAAAACCTCGGGGCCTGCGGCGAAGGAGGGATGCTTGTAACAGACGATGATAAAATGTATCAACGTGCATTAAGGCTGCGTGACCATGGTCAGTCAGCGAAACATGTGCATCAAGAAGTAGGCTACAATTATCGTTTAAGTGAGCTTGAAGCTGCGATTTTAGGGAAAAAATTAAAGAAACTCGATGATTGGAATGAAAGGAGAAGTAAGATTGCGCAAAGGTATTTGGATGAAATAAACAATCCTGAAATTTCTTTGCCATCTGCTGATCCAGAAACAAGGCATGCCTTCCATCTGTTTGTCGTGCGGACAAAAGAAAGAAGCGGGTTCATGAGTTTTCTTGCTGAAAAAGGAATCGAGACGCAGGTTCATTATCCGATTCCTATCCATTTGCAGCCAGCATTCGAGTATCTGGGGTTAAGGAGAGGTCAATTTCCAGTTGCTGAGAATGTTGCGCAAGAAATCGTCTCTTTGCCGCTACATGCGCACATGAGCGCTGATGAAGTCGATGCTGTTATTGAACGGGTGAATAGGTATAAATCATGAAAGCGTTAGTTACAGGCGGAGCAGGTTTAATTGGGTCTCATATCGTTGACGAGCTCTTGAGGAAAGGATATGAAGTAAGGATCATTGACAATCTAGAAGAGGAGACGCATCCCTTTGGAAAGCCTGCGTGGATCCAGAAAGAGGCTGAATTTATTCATGGAAGCTTAACGGATGAGACTCTTCTTCTGAAAGCCTTGCAAGGAGTCGACTGTGTTTTTCACCAAGCAGCATATGGCGGTTTTGCCTTAAATCAGAGTAAGTATGTGCATTCAAACACGATAGGAACGTTGAATATCTTTCAGACGATCAAAGCGCAGCACTTACCCATAAAAAAAATAGTGTATGCCTCTTCTCAAGCCGTGTACGGGGAAGGAAAGTACCGTTGTGAAGAACATGGCGTCCAAGAACCTAGTTTTAGGAATATTGATGACCTGAATAAGGGTAAGTGGGAAGTGATGTGTCCTGTATGTTCTGAAAATTTGCAGCCAATGCCCACGGATGAGAAAAAGAGGTTAATTTTAGAGACGACGTATGCCATTACAAAGCAAAGCCAGGAATTAATTGCCTCTTCTATGGGAAAGAGTTTGAAAATTCCAACTGTCGGTTTAAGGTACTCAATGACCTATGGTCCTCGGCAGTCTTTATTCAATCCATATACTGGTGTCTGCTCTATTTTTTCTACTCGCATTTTAAATAGTCTCCCTCCAATTGTGTATGAAGATGGAAAACAAACGAGGGATTTGGTGTTCGTTGAAGATGTTGCGAAGGCGAATGTGTTCGTGATGGAGCGGGAAGAAGCGAATAATCAGGTATTTAATGTGGGCACTGGAAAGCAAACAACGATCTTGGAGTTCGTCGATTATTTATGCGAAGCGTACAACAAAGATTCAATGTATCATCTGAGCCATGAGTTCAGGCCTCAGGATGTTAGGCATTTATTCTCTGACAATTCCAAACTAAAAGGATTGGGCTTTGAGCCAAAAGTGAATATTAGGGAAGGAATTAAAAAGTACGCCTCATGGATAAAAACGCAGGGGGAAGTAGGTGAATATTTCAGCAAATACAAACAAAAAATGGAAGAAATGGGTATTGTGAGAAAGAGACAATGAACGAATACACGCTCTCTGTGATTGCTCCCGCGTATAACGAAGAAAAAAATATTGTGGAGTTTTTAGAGACAGCAACTGAATTTTTAGAGAAGCACACAAAGGATTATGAGCTCCTCTTGATCGAAGATGGCAGTAAAGATAGGACGTTAGAGCTTGCGAAAGAGTTTGCAGAGAAGAACAAAAAGGTTAAAGTGATTCAGAATGAGAGGAATCTTGGGTTTGGTATTACTGAGCGGAAAGGTTTGGAAATGGCTTCTATGGAATTGGTGACGTTGATTCCTTCTGACAACCAGTTTTATCTTCCGGATTTGCAAAGATATTTAGAAGAGATAAAGAATGCTGATATTGTCCTTGGTTTCAGGATTAAAAGGCAGGATCCGTTGATGAGAAGAGTAAATGCAAAAATTTATAGCTTGGCAATTGCTGTTCTTTTTAAGACAGTGTGGTTTGGTGATATTGATTGGGTGAAGATGTATCGGCGGGAGATTTTTCAGAAAATTAAGATCACCTCTACGACTGCTTTTGTTGACGCTGAGATTCTTATCAAGGCTGATAAGTTAAAGTATAAGATTAAAGAGATTGGAGCGAATCATATTGCAAGGAAGCATGGGAAGGCGACGGGTGGGAATTTGAAGGTTATTTATAAACAGCTTTCTGATGTTTTTTCGTACTGGTTAAAACATATGAAGAAGGAATTATGAGCGGGATTTTATTAAGACTAGTCTTCAAAGATCCGAAGTTGAGTCCGGAATGGGTGGGGGAGGGTTGTAGGATTTTATTTAAGGATATAAAAGAGATTACTTCTGGAAAAATTCTGTTAAGCGGTATTGATAATGAGGGGAAAGAGGTTGCTTTGATTGGTGAAGTGAATGGAAAACATGTTTTTGCTTTTTCAATGGGAGAGCAATTGCAATATTTATTAAATCAAGAGTATATTATAAAGAAAAAACCTGTTTTAGCGTATCTTCCGTTTCATTACCATAAGATCCCTTTCAGAATTGGGATTAATAAATTGTTGATGAAGGTAAAAAAGAGAAAGTTGAAGATTATTTTTCCAAATTGGCCTGCTGACGTTTCTGTGGATGTTTTAAAACATATAGAAAATGTGCTTGCAAGTAAGAAAAGAAAGAGTTTTTGGAAAAGGGGGAAAAAATTTGCGGTTGTTCTTTCACATGATATTGACACTGAAGAGGGACTTTTATCAGTGCATAAATTTTTAGAATTGGAGGAAAAATATAATTTTAAATCGACGAATTTTGTTGTTGGGAATTATTATAAATTAAAAGAAGAAGTGTTGCAGTTTATAGTAAAAGAGGGGCATGAGATTGCGTGTCATGGTGATACGCATGATGCGCTTCTTCCGTATCTTAGCGAAGAAAATATTCAAAAGAGGTTGGATAAATGCAGGGGTTTTTTTAAAAAATATGGCGTTGTTGGTTTTCGTGCTCCTTCGTTGCTAATAAGCGAAAAACTTGATAAAAACTTGAGTACTTATTTTAAGTATGATTCAAGTGTAACTGATACTGAATTGTTTATGCCTGATTCTGAGGTGAGTGGTTCATGTACAGTATTCCCTTTTTTTAAGAAAGACGTTTTGCGTATTCCTATTACGCTTCCGATGGATTCTTCCTTATTATTTTTAGGATATAATGAGGATCAGGTTTTAGAGTTGTGGAAGAAGAAATTTGATTTTATTAAAAAAATTGGGGGAGTCGCGATGATTGTGACGCATGCTGAGAAGCATTTTAGTATGAATGAGACTATGCTTGTTGTGTATGAAAAGCTTCTTAAGTTGTTGAGTGAAGAAAAGGATGCATGGATTGTTACTGGAAAAGAATTGTATGAATATGTAAAAGCAGAGGGTGAAAATGTTACAAAGATTGATTAATAAGATATTTTCAAATCCGAGTATTTTTATTATAATTAGAAGAATTCTTGAAAATAATTTTAAAGGAGAGAAGAATGTTATTAAAAAAGAACTAAACCTAGATGGAGAAACCTTAGATGTTGGATGTGGTACAGGAGAGTTTTGTACGTTATTTAGAAAAGAAAAGTATCTTGGTATCGATTTGTCTGAGAAATATATTGAATATGCAAGAAAGAAGTATGGTTATAATTTTAAGGTAATAGATGCGGCAAAGATGGATATTGAAGAAAAGTTTGAGAATATTTTGGTTTGTGGTATTTTTCATCATTTGGATGATGCTTCTGTGGCAAAAGTTCTTGAATCTGCTAAGAAAATGTTGAAAGATGAGGGTATACTCCTTGTAATAGAGGATACACCGACTAGAGCGAAGTGGAATTTGATTGGAAAGATAGTGCAGCATTTTGATGTTGGAAAGTTTATTAGAAAACATGAAGTGTATGGAGAGTTGTATAAAAAAGAATTTAAAATAAGTAAGTTGTATACAATGATGAGCGGGGTGAACGATTATTCAGTGTATGTTCTACAAAAATGAAAGATGCGGAATATGAAATAATGTACAGGATTGAGGATGAGTTCTGGTGGTTTAAAGGATTAAGATTACTCTATAGAGATTTATTAAATGAAGTTAAGGGGGAAAAATTAAAAATCCTCGATGCGGGTTGTGGCACTGGGAGGAATATGAAGTTATTAGAAAAGTATGGCGAGATTGTTGGTGTCGATCTTTCTGATCATGCGTTGTTTTTCAGTAAGAAGAGGGGGAATAAAGTTGTCAAGGCGAGTATCACAAATTTGCCTTTTAATGATGAGCAGTTTGATCTTGTATTAGCGAGTGATGTGATCTATCATCAGTGGGTTGATGATCAGCAAGCGATGAAAGAGTTTTACAGGGTGTTGAAGAGAGGGGGTTATTTAATTATTAATACTGCTTCTTACCAATTTATGATGAGCGAGCATGATAAAGCAGTAATGAGTAAAGTAAGATATACAAAATCTGGTTTAAAGAAATTAATAAAAAAGTCAGGATTTGGAATAAACAAAATTTTTTATTGGAATTCTTTTTTGTTTCTTCCCTTAGCAATCATGCGCTTATTAAAAGTAAATACTGGTAAGTCAGATCTAAAAAAGATTAATCCTTCATTAAATAAAGTTTTGTTTGGAATTTTAAAATTGGAAAGGATCTTAATTAAATATAATTTATCTTTACCATTCGGATTATCTATTATGGTAAAAGCGCAGAAGATTTAAATAGTGTAGAGGCAAGCCCTTGCCCCTTGTGTTTTTTTTGTTAGTCCGCATTCTTTTAAAGTAAGACAGAATTCATCTCTTGTAAAGACATGGGTTGTATTAAAGTAGTTTAATTCTTCTTTGAATAAAGCGCAATTTTTTTGATTAAATGCATTGTGGGGTTTGGCCATTCTTTCTATGTAGGAGTATTCTTTTTCTTCTGGATACCATCCTGAGATGGAGGGGATGTTTCTCGTTGCTGCATAGGAGTAGAATGCTTTGGAGAAGGGTCCTTCCGGATAATAGTCTCCTACCATAATGAATCTTCCGTCTACGAGGGAAAGTTGCTGAATAAATTCTTGTTCAAGTTGAGAATCAGGCGGATTAAAGAAAGGCGTATGAAGAATATTGAATCCAATGCTAATAAGGGTTATTATAATTAAAAGTGCGGGAACGAGTGAAGCTAATTTTTTTGGTAAGAAATTTAAGTCTAAGCTAAGGAAAAAGAAGATGCTGAAGAAAAGAAAATAGTGGATGATCGGATCTGGATAGATTTGATTTAAAACAGGAAAGAAAGGTGTTAAGTGTAAAAAGAATAATGCTCCGAGTCCGATGCTGGGTAAAAAGAAGAGAAGTTTCGATCGTGAAGGTTTTTGTTTAAGATAGAAATAAAAAAGCAGAATGATTGCTAAAGAAGTAACAAAAGCGGGAAGTTGAATGTAAATGCTTTTAGCTCCGAAGTACCAAAGCCATTCTCCTTGTTTTAAGTGTGGAATTGCGCTCTCGGTAAAGATAGTGAATAGAAAGGGGGCTAGCCAGAATGAGCTGAGAAGTAAACCGAAAAATAAGGAAAGGGAGGTTTTAACAGAGTCCTTAAATGAGGTTCTTGTTAAGAGAAATCCGAGCCATAAAAATAAAGATAAGACTCCGATGGTATGATAAGAAAGGATGATTGCTGCGTAGAGGGGGATGGATAAGTAAAAGAAGGGTGTTATTCTTTTATCTTTGTAATAATAAAATAAGAAGAAGAAAGGAATAAATAACACCCATCCCAATAACTCATTAACTCTTCCTAGACGAATGAAGTTTCCAATCGCTGAAGCATTGGCGAAGAAGAGTGCAAAAAAAATTATTCTTTGTAAGGGGTTAAATCCGACGCTTTTTCCTAATTTATATAATAAAAAAAACCCTAAGAGAAATATAATTAAAAGGGAGATATAAGTTGCAATTTTAACATCTTGAAAGAGTAATTGTAACGGATAGGCGAAAAAATACCATCCTGGCGGTGAAAATTTAAAGGTTATGAAACCATTATACCAATAAGGACAAAAATTATGAAAACCGCAGACATCGAGAAAGTGAAGCTGTGCCATATAAGAGCTGACATCGTTGTTGAAATCAAGAGGAAAAAAGAAAAGCATTTGTGACTGGTCTATGAGTCTGTAGATAAAATTGGCAAGAAGAAGAAGTATTGGGGGATACAGCCATGCATCTGGTATTTTTTTATCTTCATCCATAAAAGTTTAGAAAAGCAAAGGTGTTATAAAGACTTCGACAAGGCTGCCGACGAGGATGAAGAGGAAGGCGATGAGGATGAGAATGAGGCTGTCATACACAACAAGATTGAATTTTTTGCTTCCTACGCCGTGTTTGAGCAACGCTACTGAGATGATGCCTCCTGCTAAGCCCCCTAAGAAGTAGGCGACGATTTCAAAGATGCCATGGATCATGTAGCGCAAAATACTGATGGTGAAAAGGTTGAAGTAGAGGGCTAGTTTGCTGTAACCAAGAGTGGCTGCGTAGTCTGCGAGGCTGTTTCTGAAGTATGTTCCTACTGCTGCGCTGATGACTGATGCGTTCCACGCGAGGATGAAGAGTGACCCTGCGCCAAAGAAGAATGCGAAGACTATGCAGAAGAGAAACACCTTGAAGTTGTTGGTCATGACGGAGAAGAAGGAGTTCCATCCAAGCTCCCAGTCAATGATATTTCCTTTGAGGTTGGCGTTGATGGTGTTGATAGTCTCTAGTTGAACGTTGAAGGTTGCTTGGACGAGATGGCTGGGAAGTAAGAGATAAAGTAAGGAATAGCCTACGACGAAACCGAGGAAGAGGGTGCTGAGAAAGGTGAGTGCTTTGCTGTGCTCTTTGAGGATGCTGCGTTCGTTGTGGAGGATAATGTCTTCGTTTTCTTCGGTGATGAGGGTTGCGTACATTAAAGGCACGGCCATAATAGCCGTTAAAAAAACCATGATGAGGCTTGCTTGGGATTTAAAAACCCAGAGGCTGAAGATGACCGCGACACTGGAAAAGAGGATGCCGAAGGCGAAGAGCCAGAGGGGGTGTTGTTTTGCCCGCCTCGGATCGATGAGCGCTTCGAGAACCATAGGTATTCTCTCTTGCATTCGTTTATAAGATTTTCGCAGGGTTTATATAAAATGAAGATTGAAAAAGAGGGTGATGGACGAGTTTGAGAGGATTTGTAAGAGCATCAGGGAGATGAGAATTCAAGGTGCTGAGAATATTGCGAAAGCGGGATTGCGAGGTCTTTCCTTAAGATATAACGCTAGTGCTGCGAAAAGATTAATATCCTTGAGACTGACTGAGCCGGCGCTGAGGAATGCTGTTCGCTTTGCTTTGAAGAATTCTGTAAGGGAAGCGTTGGAGTATTTCAAAAAAGCTGAGGAAAAGCTTGTTGTTGCTGGTCTTCCGTTGGTGAGAGAGAAGGTGTTTACGCATTGCCATTCCTCGAGTGTCATGAAGATTCTTCATGCTGCGAAAAAACAGGGGAAAAAATTTGTGGTGTACAATACTGAGACGAGGCCGTTGTATCAGGGGAGGATTACTTCAAGGGAGATTAGTAAGTTAGGCATTAGAAATGTTCATGCGGTTGACAGTGCGATGAGTCTCTTGTTAGAGCGGTGTGATGTTGTCTTGATTGGCGCTGACGCGATCACGAAGAAGGGTGTTGTGAATAAAATTGGTTCTGGTTTGGTTGGCAAGACTGCGAAGCTTCTTCATGTTCCATTGTATGTGTGTGCTGTGGGGTGGAAGTTCACTGAAAAGATTGAAATTGAGCGTCGTGATCCGAAAGAAGTTTGGTTAGAGCATCCAGAACACGTGAAAGTGTTGAATCCTAGCTTTGAGCTTGTTGAAAAAGAGGATGTGAAGGCTGTTGTCTCTGAGTTTGGCGTGTTGGAGTTCGGAAAGTTTGTGAAAAGGGCAAAGAAAGAGTATCCGTGGGTAAGATGAGAATGCTGATATGCCTTGATCTTGATAGGACGCTGATAGACTCTATAAAGATTCATGTTCGCTCATTTAATGAGGCGTTTGTCTTGTGTGGGTTGGGAAAAGTGAAGGATGATGAGTTGAGGAAAACCCTTGACGGTCGTGTGAGTGAAAAAGTGATTAAAAGGTTTTTTCCGCGTCTTTCTGAGAGGGGTGTTGAAAAAGTGAAGCGTGTGCACAAGGAATTGATCATTAAAAGTATGGGAAGGTTGGCGAGACCGCTGACAAAGAACACGTTGAAAGTGCTGAAAATGCTAAAAGAGAAGTATGTGTTGGCGATAATTTCAAATGCGACAAGGAAGGAAGTGGAGTTGTTCTTGAATGCCGCGAGGATTCCGTCCTCTTGGTTTGAAGTGATTGTAAGTAACGAGGAGGTAAGGAAGGCAAAGCCTGATCCTGAGGGGATTAAAAAAGCGTGGAGCAAGGTGAAATGTGAGAAAGTGGTGATGATTGGCGACTCTGTTGTGGATGTCCTGGCTGGGAAGGCTGCGGGTGCGGTCACGATTGCTGTTGAGGGAACATTTTCAAGAAGAGTATTGAGGAAAACAAAGCCGGATTATATTTTAAAGAATATAGATATTCTTCCAGATCTATTGAAGAATCAGAAAGTTTTTAAAGATGAATGAGAATGCCTTCTGAGATGAAGAGTGAAGTGATTGGGAAGTTGAAGGAACTGAAGGAATTGTCAAGGGTGCTGGAGGTGAAGATTGAGGCCGATGGGTTGAAGATTTCTGATCCATTAGCGGGGATAGCGAAGGAGCAGTTTTTTAATAATAATCTAAGGGGGATTACGAGCGCGATGGAAGGGTTGTTGCGTGGGGAGGCTGCGGAGCGACATACGGTGCGTCTGGAGAAGGAGTTTCCTGCGGCGTTGAAGAATGTGAAGAAATTGAAGGATTCTGCTGCTGGCATGAAGAACGCTGATTCATTTGAGAGGGTTGAGGCCTTGTTGACATATCTTGAGAATACTTATCTGGAATTGTGAAAGAAAATTATTTAAGGATGTTTCATCCAGGGTGTTGAATGAAAAAAGTGGAGTGGTATCTTGATTTTGTGGATTTCTCTTATAAGCCAAAGAAGAGTGATCTTGTTGTCTTGTTTTATGTTGAGCCTGAGAAGGGTGTTTCTGTGAAAGAAGCGATAGGAAGGATTGCTTCTGAGAGTTCCACGGGAACGTGGACAACGTTGTTTAAATTGCCGCAGAGAATGAGGGGGTTGATGGCTACCGCGTTTGAGATTGAAGGGAATTTTGTGAAGGTGGCTTACCCTTTGGAGTTGTGGGAGCCTGGGAATGCGCCGCAATTATTGAGCGGGATTGCTGGGAACATTTTTGGGATGAAGGCGTTGAAAAATTTGCGTCTTGTTGATGCGACGCTCCCAAAAAGGTATATTCGTTCCTTTAGTGGACCGAGGCAGGGTATCGAAGGGATCCGTCGTTTTATGAAGGTAAAAGATAGGCCTTTGGTTGGCGCAGTTCCTAAGCCGAAAATCGGATTTAGTGCTTCAGAGCATGCGCAGATTGGCTTTGAAACATGGATGGGTGGTTTTGATTTTGTGAAGGATGATGAGAACTTAAGTTCGACAAGTTTCAATAATTTTTATAGGCGTGTTGAGCTGATGGCGAAGTTGCGTGATAAAGCTGAAAAGGAAACAGGTCACATAAAAGATGCGTTCATTAATATTACTGCTGAAACGAAGGAAATGATGAAGCGGGCGAAATTCCTGCATGATCATGGCTGGAGGTATGCGATGATTGATGTTGTTGTTGCAGGTACTGCTGCGGTGCAGACGCTGAGGGAGGTTCTTGGGGATTATGGAATGGCGATTCATGCGCATCGTGCGATGCACGCCTCGTTTGACAGGAATCCGAAGCACGGGATGAGCATGCCCTTTCTTGCGAAGCTGATGCGTTTGGTTGGTGTGGATCAGATTCATAGCGGAACGGCGGTGGGAAAGCTTGTGGGTGATGTTGAGGAGGTGCAGTGTAATGCGAACGTGTTAAGAGGGATAAAAGTAAAACCGTTTAAGCGAATGTTGTTGGAGCAGGATTGGGGGAGAATAAAGCCTGCTTTTCCTGTTGCGTCTGGAGGGCTGCATCCAGGGCTGATTCCTGAGGAGTTGAAGATTTTTGGCAAGGAGTGCGTGCTCTTGGTGAGTGGAGGGATTCATGGTCACCCTCAGGGGACGCGTGCTGGTGCGGCGGCTGCAATGCAGGCGATTGAAGCGACGCTGGAAGGAGTTTCTCTGGAGGAGGCTGCAAAGGTGAATGGTGAATTGAGATCTGCTCTTGGGAAGTGGGGAAGGATGAAACCATGGTAATATTTATATAATTCTTAAGGATGCTGTGTTGATGTTTATAAAACTGCTTGGTGTTCTTGATCTGCTTGTTGGGATGAGTTTGTTGTTTAGTTCTATTCTTCCTGTTGAGTGGGTGGTTGGCGCTGCGTTGTACTTATTAATAAAGGGGGGATTGTTTTTGCTGTTGGGTGATTGGATGAGTATGATGGATATGCTTGTCGCGATATATGTTGGTCTTGTTGGGTATGGGTTTGCGAATGCCGTGTTGACTGCGTTGGCTTCGTTGTTTTTGTTGCAGAAGGGCGCGTTTAGTCTAATGAGCTAAGAGGGGTTGTTTCTCTTGAACAGCCAAAGAAGTAATGATAAGGTGCCCGCTGTACTTTGACTCTTGGACTTTTGAAGACGCTAAAATGGTAAGCGCTCTTGGAAAGAAAGGAGCGTCGAGAACAAAGGTGTCATAATAACCGCCCTCTCCTAATAAATCAAAGCCGTATTTCTGAGAAAGCTTCTTAAGGTGCTCGAAATGTTCAAGGGTTAATTCCTTTCCGAGCCAGTCCATGGTGAGGCCATCAGTTGCGTATTGGGTGATAATGATTTTGTATCCTTTGGTGATCATTTCTCTCATGAGGGTTTCTTCATTTTGTCCTGCGTGGCTTGCGAAGACGTTTACTCCTAGGGGTTTGAGGGCTTTTTGTAAGCTTCCGAGTTGGGTTTCTTGGAGGCCGACTCCGCCTAAGACGACTGCGTCTACGGGATGTTGTTCAATGATGGTTTTGACGAGAGCTGCTTCTTGTTCAGGATCTGCGATTGTACATGAAATAAGAAAGTGTGGTATTCCTAAGGCTTGTGCGACGAGGGATGTATGCTCAACTGTTGCGTAGTGGAAGAGATAGCAGTCTGTGCGAGAAGGTTTGACTGAGAGTAAGTAACGGATGTTCCAACGTTGAGTGAACGCGTATTCTATCGCGTGCGCGCTGTCCTTGCCTCCCGAGTAGAGGATTGCGACGTCCATGGGTTGAGGGGTTCTGGGAGATTTATAAATGTTGTTGCGGTCTTGGCGGTAGCTTTATATATGCTGTTGGCGTTTTTTAGAAGATGGAGAGGAAAGATGTTCAGAAGGTTGTGTTGATTGGTTTGTTTCTCGTGTTGTTGTATGTGAGTTATCTTGTGGTGAAACCGTTTGTGAGTGCGTTGTTGGCTGCGTTTGTGCTTGCTTACGTATTTCATCCCGTGTACAAGTGGTTGGGGAGAAAGATAAAGAGCGAGTTTGCCGCTGCGTTTATTGTCACGGCTATTGTGGTGTTATTGATTTTGTTGCCGCTGATTGCTGTTGCGAACGCGTTGATTCGTGAGGCTGCGCAGGTGTATCGTTCTGGCGGCTTGACGACGTTGACAACACACATGACAGAGCTGGTTGGAAAGAATACTGAATTAAATAGTCTTGTCTCAAGTTCTTTTTCCAAAGCGTTAGTGTATATTACAAATGCTGCGAGTAATTTTGTTGTGTCCGTTCCGTCGAAGATTTTTCATTTTGTGATTGCGATCTACGCGTTGTTTCACTTGCTGAGGGGTGGTGAGGTGATTGTAAATAAGGTGAGGCAGAATATTCCTTTTAAGAATAAGGAGATATTAGTGAAAGGTCTTGGTGATACGACGTACGCGATCGTGTATGGGATTTTTGTGATTGCCTTGGTGGAGTTTATTATTACCGCGATTGGGTTCAGGGTATTGGGAATTGGCTCTCCGTTGTTGTGGGCTGTTGTTGTTGCGGTGTTCGCGCTGATCCCGTTCTTGGGGCCTGCGGTGGTATGGCTTCCTTTCGCTGTTGTAAAAGTCGTTCAGGGGAATTATGGGATTGCGGTTGGTCTTGTGATTGTGGGGATGCTCTTGACGTTAATTGATACGTTTGGTCGTCCGTGGGTGATTGGACAGCGTACGAAGATGCATCCTGTGATGGTGATTATTGGGATTGTTGGAGGCATGGGTATTTTTGGTTTTATTGGGATTATTGTTGGTCCGTTGTTGCTTTCCTTTGTTTCGAACGTGGTTGAGTCGTATTATGGGGTGGTTGAGAAACATGAGGCTAAGGGTTAGGGTCGTTGATGTTCTGACCGGCGGTCCTTTTATTGCGATTTTGAACAGTAAGGATGCCGAAGTTCTGGATGTGAACGCGTTGGACCGGGTGCGTTTGAGAAACAAGAGAGAGATCGTGTGCGTTGCTGATGTGAGCGAAGGAAAAGAAGTGGTGAAACCTGGAGAAGTTGTGTTGTTCTTGGATGTTGCGCGCGAGCTTGGAACAAAAAAAGGTGAGAGTGTTGATGTCCTCCCCAAGGAAAAGCCGAGGTCGTTGGTGTTGATTAAGAAGAAATTGGATGGAGGGGTGTTGTCTGAGAAGGAGGTAAACGCTATTGTAAGGGATATTGTTGAGAACGCGCTGAGCGAGGTTGAGACAACGTTTTTTGTCGCTGGATGTTACAGGAATGGGATGTCTCTTGATGAGTCTGCTTTTTTGACAAGGGCTATCGTGAGGAATGGGGGAAGGTTGACCTTCAAAAAGAGGTTTGTGTTGGATAAGCATAGCATTGGGGGTGTTTCCGGAAATAGGACAACTCCGATTGTGGTTTCGATTGTCGCTGCTGCGGGGTTTTTGATTCCGAAGACGTCGACAAGATCTATCACCTCTCCTGTTGGGACGAGTGATTGTGTTGAGGTGTTGGCTCCTGTCGCTCATAGCAAGAAGCAGATTATGAGGATTGTGAAGAAAACGAACGGCTGTATGGTATGGGGTGGAACGCTTGATTTTGCTTCTGCTGATGATAAGCTGATTAAGATTGAGCGCCCGTTGAGTTTGGATCCTGAGGGAATTTTGTTGGCCTCCATCTTGGCGAAGAAGTCTGCTGCGAATTCGACGCATATTGTTATTGACATTCCTGTGGGAAAGGAGGCGAAGATTCGTTCGAGAAGGCAGGCGATGGAGCTTGCGAGAAAGTTTGTTTCTCTTGGAGAGAAGCTTGGAATGAAAGTGAAGCCGGTGATTACTGATGGCAGTCAGCCTATTGGTTGGGGTGTTGGCGCTGCGTTGGAGGCCCGTGACGTTTTAGAGGTATTGACTGGCTATGGCCCTGAGGATTTGAGAAAGAAATCATTGTTCTTGGCTGGGACGCTGTTGGGAATGGTTAACGTGAGAAATTCTTTTGGAAAGGCTAAAGAGATTCTTGAGTCTGGTGCTGCGTTGGCGAAGATGAGGGAGATTATTGCTGCGCAGGGCGGCAATGAGAAAGTTGTTCCTCAAGATATTGCGCTTGGAAAGTTTCGTTATGAAGTGCATGCTAAGGTGTCTGGCGTTGTTGCTGAAATTAGTAATAATTGTGTGAGTCGCCTTGCGAAGGCTGCTGGCGCTCCGAATGATAAGGGCGCTGGTGTTTTTTTGCATCGTAAGGTCGGAGAGAAGGTGAAAAAAGGCGGGGTGCTGTTTACAGTGTATGCTGAGTCTCAGGAAAAGCTGAAATATGTAAGGAGCTTGTTGGATTGCGAGACATTTGTGATAAGATAATTATTCCAATAGGGTATAGAACACGTCAAAAAGATTTTGGTCTGTGCTTGTTTGGTGGAAGTCCGCGCTTATCTCATTGCACGCCTTGACGAGCTCGTTCTTGTGGCGTTCCATTTTTTCCAAGTAGAGCTTTCTTAGGTAAGGGTCAATGTAGGTTCTGAGTGCGTCTTGGCTTTCCAAGTCTATGAGGGTGTAGTCTCCTTCGAGGTTGAGGTTTCTTTCGATCGGATCAAGGATTTGGATAAGCTTGATTTGGTTGTGTTTAAGTCTGGTGAGGATTCTTTTGATTGCTTCTGTGTCGTAAAAGAAGTCTGAGATGATGATGATGATGGATTTTGAGTTGATGAGTGCCTTGTAGTGCTGGAGTGCTCGTTCGAAGTCCGTGGTTCCTTCTGGCCTTCTTCTGTTAAGATAAGAGACGATTTCCGCTAATTGCTGTGCTCCTTTTTTTGGTTTGAAGAGGTCAAGCTTGCCGTCAAAGGTGCTGAGGACGAATCGTTCGTTATTTCTCAGGGCGATATACGCGAATCCAAGTCCGATTTTCGCTGCGTACTCGTATTTTTTTATTTTGTTTCCGAAGTTCATGCTTCCGCTGTAGTCTACTAGGATGTGAACTGTTAAGTTTCTGTCTTCTTCAAAACGTTTCACGAAGAGCTTGTCTGTTCTTGCGAAGGCTTTCCAGTCGATATGTTTGAAGTCGTCTCCTGGCACGTAAGCCGCGTGGTCTCTAAAGAGGAGCCCTGAGCCAACATGAGTGGTTCGGCGTTCTCCGATGAAGCTTGAGGTGAGTCTTTTTTTTAGGATTAAAGTGAAGCTGTTTAATTGGTGTAAATATTCGGTGTCTATCACAAAGTATTTCAAGAAAAGTTTGTTAATAAATCTGCCGAATCTTTGTAGTCTTAAGAAGAGGGTGTGTTGATATACCCTAAGGCCTTGAGGATGATCCAGACAAAAATGGAAGCAAGTGATATCCAAAAGATAGTCGCGTAAATTTTAGTGTAGTCTTTCATGAGAGGATTATTGTGTCTCTGATTAATAAATGTTTCTTTGAAAACTTCGGAAAGTATTCAAAGGTTCATTGTTTATGGTATTCTATGCCAATCAGATCTATTTCAAGAAAAGTTTGTTAATAAAAATTCTTTATTGCTTGAGTAATTGCTTGATAACGTCGTCTTCGCTTAAATTCTGTCGTTCTGCTTCGAAGTTTAAAATAATTCTGTGTCTTAAGACAGGGTAAGCCATGGTTTGGATATCTTCTTTGCTGACGTATTTTCTTCCGCGTAAAAGTGCGCGTGCTTTAGCTGCGAGAACAAGTCCTATTGCTGCGCGTGGTGACGCCCCGTATTCAATGAGATTTTTCTTTTCTCGTGTTGAAGCTACAATATCAAGAGCGTATTTTTTGATGTCGTTCGCGATGGGCACGTCTCGGACAATTCTATGAAGCCCGAGGATCATGTCCTTGTCAAAAACTTTTTTGAGTTCTGTGACTGCGCGTCCCTCTGTGAATCTGTTGATGATTTCGAGTTCGTCTTTGTATTCAGGGTAGCTTATTTTTATTTTGAAGAGGAATCTGTCGCTCTGGGCTTCGGGCAATAAAAATACCCCTTCCTGTTCAATGGGGTTCATGGTGGCCAGAACAAAAAAAGGTTCTTCTAATTTATAGGTGCTGTTGCCAACAGTAACCTGCCTTTCTTGCATTGATTCTAGTAATGCTGAGTGAACTTTTGGTGGTGCCCTGTTGATTTCATCTACTAAGATGATGTTTGCGAAGACTGGTCCTGGTTGGAATTTGAATTCTCTTCTTCCTTTGCTTTCGTCAATGATGTAAGTGCCGGTGATATCGCTGGGTAGTAAGTCTGGCGTCCCTTGAATTCTGCTAAAGCTTAAGTCCATGGTTTCTGCGAGGGATTTGACGAGTAAGGTTTTCGCTAGGCCAGGATAGCCTTCGACGATAGCGTGAGAGTTAGAGAGTATTGCCACTAAGAATTGTTCAATCACGTCTTCTTGACCGACGACGACTTTCCCGAGTTCTGAGAATAACGCTTGAAAACGTTTTTGTGCTTCGCTAAGCGAGACCATGATCACCTCGATATTTTTTCAAAGTAAGTTTTGATAATTTTTGAGTGTTGTTTTGGCAGGCGTTCTATAGAGGCTGCGTCGTAACTAGTATATATCTCTTTTGGGTATGCGGGTGGGTTGAAGTCTTGGGCCTGTGCTTCCTTGATGTCTTCGAGATTGATTTCGCTTTGTAGTGGGTTTAATTGGATGATAATCTCCTTTTTTCCGAGGAGTGCGAGTGATTTGTTGCCGAGGATTGCTGAGAGGTTTCCTTCTGGGACTGTTCGATCGAGAAGAGGAACCTCGTCTCCGGAGATGCGTTGTTTGAGTTCTGCGAGTGGCTCTTTGATGTTTTGTGTGAATTCTGGGAGGTTGAGGCCCACGTCAAAGTAAGCGAGGATGATGATGAGAAATGCCAGTCCTACGAGGAGTCCAGTTTTGTGGTTGAGTTTATCAAAATCAATGAACTTTGCTGTTTCTACATGATGGAGGTCTTTGATGACTTCTTGATGGAGTGCTTGGACGATCTCGTTGTCTTTAGTGATGTTGTCTGCTGCTGTCCTGAGTTTTTCTTGAAGTGCGGGTGTTGTTTGTTCTGCTCTGAGGAGGGTGTCTTCTTGTGTTTTTTTGTGGCCAATCCAGAGGACATAAAGAAGTGTTGGAATGAAAGCGAAGCCCCAGTAAAGGTTGAGAAGCAGGGTAAGAAGGGTTGCTCCGAGGAAGATGAAGGCGCTATCGTAGAGCAGAAGTACAAGGTCTAGGGATGCGATTGCGTGTCTGAGTTCTGTGAGCGCTTCTTGAATGGGCTTCATGTGCATCCTTGTGCCTTGAGTCTTGTGACTTCTGCTTTTAAGGAGTCGATTTCTTCTTGGCGTGAGCGTGCCCGTTCTTTGAGATCTTTAAGTTCTTTTTCTTGGTCTGCGGTGAGGTGTTTTTCTGCGACGAGTGCGCGTTGGGTGTCTAAGAGCTGCCTTTCGAGTTGTCCTTTGACATCGAAGAGTTCGTCGCGTTCTGCTGATGTTTGTTCTTCTTCTTCCTTGAGGTCGAGGTATTGGCCGCTAAGGTCCTCTTCCCTAAGTACTTTGAGGAGTAATTCCTGTTTTGTTCTGTTGATGATAACTTTGGTTTGTGTTAATTCCGTGAACGTTTTGTTCAGTTGTTGGACTTTGGTTTGGTACTGGTCGTTGATGTCCTGGAAGCTGAGCTGGTACACAAGGGTGAGGATGACGATGCCAAGGCTGATGCTGAGAATAAGGATGAGGAGTTTTTTGTTGACGTTGTCTTGGATGAAGCTCATGATGTTCTCTTTGTTGTGTTACTTATAAAAATTGCGTATGATTCTTCTGACCGCCACTTCGAGGAGGAAGAGGGTCATTGCTGCGAGGGCAAAGATCCATGCGTAGGATTCTTTTTCGAGGACGTATCTTCTGGAGCGTTCCCTGACGTGTTCGATAATGCCTTGGATGTCATTTTTGTCAAAGAGTTTTCCTCCTGTGGTGGCGAGGGTTTTTTCTAGGCCTTCGTCTTGTCCAACGTATTCGTATTCTGCAGGGTAGTTGACTGCGTAGGTCGCTTCTCCAAGGGTGTGGAACCCTGTGGTCTCTTGGAGTGTGCTTCCTGTCCAGAGATTCTCGTCTATTTTTCTGAAGGTGATGTCTTGGTAGGTTGGTTGTTTTTGGCTTTTGATGATGATTTCTGCTGGCTGTTGTATTCTGGTGTCGCTGATATGGATGTATTTCTCATTGTTTCGTTCTGGGTCGCCGATGACCCAGTTTGCTGTTCTTGTGTAAATTCTAGAGTTTTCTTTGGTGAGGAGTTCTGGTGCGTAGAGGTCCCCGTCATCTGTGGCGAGGCTTGCGATTCTTCCAAGACCAAATCTGCTCACAACAAGCAAGGGATCGCCAACGTCGTTGGTTGCGATGAGCCTCGCCGAGGTTTTTGGGACGACAAGATTATATCCGTAGATGAGTCCTAGGGGCTTGAGGCCCTTGCTGATGAAGTGGTTCTCGTCAATATAAACGTAAGGGATTGCTCTTCTGTTGCCGCTGGTCTCTGGGTCTCCGAAGAGGATTTTGAGTGTGTCTTTGGAGTCTGGTTGGAAGAATGCTCCTCCTCCGAGTTCCGCATACGCTCTCATGTAGTTCTCGTTGGTTCCTTGGCCGACGCCGACAACGTACGTCTTAATGCCTTGGCTGCTGGCGAGTCTGACTGCGTCGTCTGCTTGGTCTGCGTTTTGGGTTTTTCCGTCTGTGACAAGAATGATATTCTTGCTGCCGCGTTGGTGCTGCAAGAGCTCGATAGCCTTGAGCATGCCGACGCCGATGTAAGTCCCTCCTGAGTCCTGAAGCCTGGAGAGCTTGTCTTCTAAATCAAGGTGTTCGATGAGGGGTTTTACTTCTCCGACGACGTAAGATTCCGTGTTGAAGGCGACTGCTCCTACCCTATGAATTGGGCTGAGGTCTTGGAGGATGGAGAGGACGAGCGCTTTTTCTACGTCTACCGCCTTGCCTTCTCCAAAGAGGGTTCCTGTGCTTCCTGAGACGTCGATGACGACGACAATACTGACTTCTCCGCGTTTTTTTCCTGCCTGTGCGATGATGACAGGAAGGAGATGCTCAAACCTTGATCCCTTGTATCCGCCGATATCGTAGGAGTTTTCTCCGCCGACGACGAAGAGTCCGTTGCCGTCAATGATGTGGTTGGTGAGTGCTTCGATATGTTGGTCTGCTTCTGCTGCTGGAATGTCGTTGAAGATGAGTGCGGTGTAAGGCTTGAGGCTATCTGGAAGGGTTGTTCCCGTGGTTAAATCATACACGGGATTATAAAGCGTGCTGAGGGGTGTTGGTTCTTTGCTGAAGAGGAAGACCTTGGGCCTTGGTACGACCTTGATAGTTTTGTAGTATTCGTTATTGATGGTGAAGCTGTCTCGTTCTTGAATGGTTGCTTTGAGGGTGTGGTAGCCTTCGGTGAATGCTTGTTTGAGGGGTATTTCTTTGTCAGTGGCCTCGTCAAAGAGGGTGTTACCATCAAGGCTGACTGTTATTCTAACTGGTTTTTTGTGGGTTTGGCTGAGGGTGATAGTGAAGTCGTTTTCTGAGTGAGTAGTGACCTTTTCTGGCCCGATGATGCGGATTGCCGCGTCGTATTTTTCTGGATCAAGCTTGATGGCGTTGAGTGTGACGTTGATGCTTGCCGCGTAGAGCGCCGCGTCCCCGACGATTGTTCCTTCGTTTGCGTGTCCGTCTGTAAGCAATAAAATATTGTCATCTTTTCTAACAGCGCTGAGGATGCCATCTCCGAGTGGCGAGCTTTCTTCTTTGCCGAGGTAAGCGACTTCTACAGGTATTTGGTCTTCGAGTTGGGTTTTGAGTTTTTCTGGAAGTGTTTGGGAGAAGAGAGTCATGGAAGTGGAATTGTCGATGAGGAGTTTTATTCTTGGTGTTCCTTGGATTTCTTTTGTTACCTCTTTGAACGGTGCTGCGAGCGCGATGAGAAGGAGGGTAAAGATGAGGATTCTTGTGACAAGGACAAAGAGTTTGAGGTGTCTTCTCTTGGCGTGTTCTTCTGGTGTCTCTTTTTTTATTTGAACGAAGTCTTTGAAAGTTGTGAAAAAGAGAAGGATGATGATAAGTGGCGGCGCTAAGAGGACAAGTGGATAATCGAAGTAAGTGAAGAGGAAGTCGAGGATCATCAGACTTCGCCTCGCGCTTTCATGTAAGCGAATTCTAAAGTGACGAGGAGTGTTCCTAAGAGGAGAAGGTGATAGAAGAGTCGTGTTTTGACTTCGTCTCTGACTGGTTCGAGGAGGTAAGTGGTGATGGTCTTTCCGAAGGTTTGTGTTGGATTGATGGTTGATTCCTCTTCGTTGAGGAGGTTGACCGCTAGTGTTTGGTCTCCTATTTGGACAAGGCCTGTTTTTTCTAGGGTGTGGAATGTTCCGTCTTGGGTGTGGATGGTTGTTCCTGTTTTGAGGTTGATGTCTTCGAGGTCTGGGGTATCTGTGAGGAAGTTGATGAGTCCTGTCCAGAAGAGGGGGTAAGAGGGGTTGAGTTTGAAGTCGCTGTCTTTTTCAAGGATGCCATAATAGGCGAGGACGCCATCCCCGAGAGGAGTGAGACTGATAAGGGTATTGCCATTTGCTGAGGCTATGGTTGTGGTGTTGTGAGTGTCTGTGGTGAAGAAAGTTTTGGCTGTGCCGAAGTCGATGTCTCTGGTGAAGGCGTTGATATTGTCAGTAATGATAGCTGTTGGTGTTGTGGAGAGGTTGAGGAGGGGTAGAGGATTTAATCCTTGATAGTTGATGGCTGCGCTGTCTGGTTGTGCGTGGATGATAACGCTTGCTCCTTGCTTGACTTTTTCTTTGATGGCTTCGAAGGTTCCTGGAAGGATGATATTTTTGTTGATGTTATGGATGATGTATGCATCATAATCTTCATTGGTGATAAGGGGTGGTTCTGCGATGTCAAGGGTGACTCCTTCGAGGGAGTTGAGTGCCGCCTCGACGAATTTGGATTTGTTGTTTGTGATAAGGAGTAATTTAAGGTTGTTGAGGTTGGGCTTGCTCACATACACCTTGTTGTCAGTCATGAAGTCGTCCTCTGGCTTGAGGATGATTTCTGTGACTGCTTCTTGCGGTGTGATGAGAAAGGTTTCAATACCTCCTGGTTGGATGGTTAACGCTTGTTCTTGGCCTTGAGTGGAGAGGGTGACTGTTTGTTCTTGGGTGTTGTAGTTTTTGACGTACCCTGTGATGGCTGTCTCTCCTGGGACGAGTTTGATGATACCGACATTATTTTTTTCTTGGCCTGCTGTGCTGATGAAGTCTACGTGAATCCCTTTGGTTATAAGAATGTTTTTTGCTGTTTCCGGGTTCAATCCTTTTGTGTTGATGAAGTCGCTGAGGACGACGACTCTTCCTTTGTTATTGGTAATGGTTTCTCCCGCGAGGAGGATTGCTTCGCCGATGCTTGATTCTTCTTCTGTGCCAGGATGTCTGTTGAGGTAGGACATTAAGTCTGTCTTGTCAGCGTCTTGCAAGGCGATGAGTGGTGTTGCTTTGCTGAGGATGAGGGTTGTTTTGTCTCCAGAGAGTTCTTTGATCTTTTCTTTTGCTGCCTCAAGCCTGGTGGTTTGTCCTTCTTTGACGTGAGAGCTTGCTGAAACGTCTAAAACAAAGACTGTGTTTACTGAGGAAACATCCTTGGTCGTGGTGAGGTAAGGTTGTGTCGCGGAGAATGCTAAGAGGCTGATTGCTAAGAGTTGAAGGAGGAAGAGGATATCCCGTTGGAAGTGTCTGAAGAAGGTGTCTTTCTTGCTGAGCCTGCTTTGTTTGATAAAAAACATCAGGCTTGGGACTGCTTGCTTGACTGGTCGTGGCTTGATTAAATAAATAATAATTAAAGGGATGAGCGCTGCGAAGGCGGAGAAAGCGAGGATGTTGTCGAAGCCAAAGGCCATGGACTTTTTTTGTGATGCTGGTTTTTAAAGGTTTAGCTGAAAAAAGTTTAAAAAATAAGGTGGAGTGAAAGGATTTATAAGGAACGAGCAAGTGGTTTTTCTGAAAAAGTGCCGAGTGTGCCGAGGTAGATCTCTTAAAGATCCTCGAACGCATAATCTGGTAGTGCGCCGGTCTTGAATGAAAGAAAAGTCAACCGGTGTCCGGAAGGACGTGCAGGTTCAAATCCTGTCCTCGGCGCTTTTTTATATAAAGAGAGGAATTCCATTATGGATAGGATATTCTTTCTCGCATATCAAGCAGGTAAGTTTTTCTTTTTCAGGTGTTAAGTCACCTTTGCAGCTAGGACATGCTAAAATATCTAAAAGTTTCTTATTGATCATGTTAAAATACTCCTAAAAGATAATAGGCGAATTTGTTTGCTGCGAGAGTGAGTCCTTCTGTGTCTTTGCCTTCGACGATGATGCAGTCTTTCTCTGAGTAAACCTTGTTTTCTGTTCCAAGGGTGAGGTAGATAACTGAGACCGTTTCATTGACAGTGTTGCAAGTGATGATAGGTAATGCTATTTCTTTGCTGCGTGGTGTTTCCATTGTTAATGCTCCTTGAACGTTCAGCTTGTAAATGCCATATTCTGCCTTGCCGAGGATTTTTCCTATATCAATGAGCGCGAGGATGGAGTATTGTGCTGTTTTGTTTGCTGTCCCTGGGTCTTGGGTGATGTAAACGCGGTGGGTGCCTGAGGGTCGTGTGATCTTGTCGAGGAGGTTTGGTTCGAGAGGAATAGCCTCAACATCTTGGGGCCTTTTTCTTAAGGGGATCCTGTAGAGGATGTCGTCAGAGACTGAATAAACATAGTAGTCTGTTTGGTTTCCAGTGAGGAAGATATCTATTCTATAATCGCCGTTTGCTCCCTTGTAAATAAAATAGTCTTTGCTGTCTTGGTATTTTGAGTAGAGAAAAACTGCTCCGAGTGAGAGAAGTAAGAGGATGAAGATGGTGGTGATGACCTTTGTTATGTTCATGGCATAACCCCTAAGATGCTGTAAAGAAACCGCGTGATGACCTTTGAAGGATCGTGGTCTGCTTGGAGCACCAGGCAATTGTCTTGGTGAAAAATTTTGCTTTCATTGCTGTACTGTAAAAAGATGGTTTGTGCCTTGTCGTTGCAGCTGAGGAGTGGAAGGTCTGGGCATCCTTCCTCGTTAATGCAAGCTGGAGTTGGCGTTTTTCCAAGGTAAAAAAAGAAGGCCTTAAGGCGTTGGAGTTCGTAGCTTTGTTCGTTTGTGTCTGCGGGGTTGAAGAGGAGGTACACCTTTTTTTGGGGAAGGGTAAAGGATTCAACAGGAATGTCTTCGAGATCCCTTGGTAGGTGTTCGAAGCTGAGTGGTTGCCCGTTGATGCTGGTTGCCCATCCTGTGGGGCTTTGGAAGAAGTAATAATTGTTATAGGTGTATGCTTCTTCTTGAGGGCTGAAGAGTGTGAGGACTGATCCTATCATTAAAATAATAATGCCTATGCCGAGGATGAGGATGGTTTTTTTGTTTTTGAAGAAGGATTCCTGCTGAGCGACTGGGAGTTCGAGGTTCTTGGCGTATTTCCACTTTTTCATGATGATTGGAGAAAAAATGCTGGTTTAAATAAATTATGAAAAAAAGGAAAGAAAAAACAGTAGTTTTGCGCTACTGTGGTTGCGGTTGACCAATTTTAACGTATGGTGATTCCGCCTGATTCAATGCCTTTAACGACAACGCTGGTTCCTTTGAGCTTGTCTGCATTATCCTTGTAGTTTTTGAGGACTATGCCTGCTGCTCTGGTGTTTTCCTTGTCGTAACCCGCCACGATTAAAGCCCAGTTGTTCCCGTTCTTCATGAGTTCGATGACTGCTTCTCCTGGGCTGATGCCTGAGGCTGTGCCATAGGTTGGGAAGCTCAGTTGCTTGAGTTTCGCGGTGACCTCATTGATTGCTGGTCCTCCAACTGAGATGACATTCCAGTCTGACAAGTTTGCGAGGACATCCGTGTCCTTCTTGCTCACGACGCCGGTAATTGATCCTTTGAAGACTGTTCCTGCTGGTTTGCTAAGGCCCTTTGGTTGTGCTACTCGAACATTAACCTTGAAGTCTGCTACGTCTGGTGGCACGCGTAATTTGAGCTTGTCGCTTGCGGAGGTTGAGTCTGGATCTACAACAATCATGCCTCCAGCCAGTCTCGTATTTTCAGCATAGCTTGAGATATCAATTGCTCCGAGAGCTCCTGTTCTGTTCCAAGAGACATCGTAAACGACACTAGTATCTCCGTCAGTGTGGCCGAAATACTCGATTGCGTTGGCGTTAGTCTGCCTGACAAAGAGGGTAAGGTTTGAAAACCCACCAAGCGTTCCCAGCTCAGAGATGTCTATCCAGATTTGACCTGTGTTTGTCGCATTTGGCGCAGCCCTAATGCTGACAGGAATGGTACTGCTCTTGTAGTCGATGTTAAAGGCAGTGATACTATCATTGGTCACTGGAACATCAAGCGAAGCGAAGCGAAGGGCCTTGCTTCCGTCTTGTTCCTTTCTATAGAGGACATAGCCGCTTCCAGCGTTTCCATTATACGTTCCATTTGCCTGTAAGTAAATGGTGTCTGTATCTGTTCCTCCAGCGACAAACCCAGAGTTGGACTGTCCTTGTGCCTTGAAGGCGAGAACCCGTGCGGCAGTCACAGGATTCAAGTCTGTGCTGTTTTGGTAGAGGTCTCTTGTTGTCGCTTCAATTTGGTAGTCTCCAAACTCGTCATCTTTCTGGTTTGGTCCTTCGTGAATGACGCAAGCGTAATTCCAGGGTAGGCAGAGGTATTCTCCTTCGTATAAAGGATGCTTAACAAGAGGGTTATCGTCCTCACTGACATCGTCAATGTTCAAGTCAAGTAAAACGCCGATTCTTGGGGCTTGTGTGTCAAGGCTTGCGAGGTCCCATACCCAGATAGGATCATCTTCATCTTCTCCGATAAATTCGTTTCCGTCATTGTAGGTCTTTCGCGCATCCGCGCCAACAAAGAGAGTTGCGCTGTCGAGGCTTGTTCCTTCTTCATCAAAGATGTCTTCTACTCTGACTTCGACACCTTTTTTTGTTTTAGAGCTGTCTTCGCTGATAACCTCTACTTGTCCTCCAATATCAACTTCTGCCTTCGTTGAGGATGTTCCCTTAAGGCAAACCGTAACAGCCCCTTCAAGGCCTGTTGTTTGAACGCAATCGTTTGCGTTCAACCTGTATTCTTGACCGACGTTAATTGTCACAGAGTCTGCGTCTCGCGCAATCCCAATAAGTTCAAGATTTTTGCCCAAGAAAGGAATGTTGATTGGGTCTGTTTGTGTCGCGTTTGCGATGTAGTTTCCCGCCTTGAGGTTTTCGTCAAACACAAAGAAATACCCGACTGAGTTTGCCTTCATGGGAAAGAAGATGCGATCTTTCCAGTCCTCATCCCTGTTATCGTTGTAAGTAAGCCCTGTCTCGACACGGGCGTTGGCTGTCAATCTTACCTCTTCATGGTAATTATAGTCGTCATCAACATCCCCAATGTCTATTCTAATACTAGCGTCTTTGAAGCCCTTGAGGTGGCTGTCTGTGAGGTTCGCCCTGAAGCCGTCTGTTGCGTCGATTAAAGATCTGTTTAAAGGAATGTCTTCTAATTGGTCTGATTCAAACTCGAGTTTGCCTGCTGCAGGGGTAGTAGCGGCTGCTGTGGCTGTTGTAGTTGGTGAGCCTGCGAGACTAAAGGTGATGTCTGCTGCTGCGGTGCTGTCTGCTTCATCTGCTGCGCTTCCCACAACAACGACAGTGTTGGTTGTAAATGGTCGCGGGTAATCACTGAGGGTATAGGTTTGTGCTAGTGCGCCTGTCAAGGTCATTCCTAGCATCGCAACGCTGGTTCCTACAGCTGCGATCTTTCGTAACGTCTTTCGTATTGTAAATTGTTCTTGCATAGTATAAACACCTCCATGTGTTTAGGTTTTTTGTTCAGTGGTTAGCCGGCTTCCTGTTTATAAAGATATACCTACTCGAGTAGCTAGGTGGCGCCTTCTTTGCTTGTTTATACTGGTTTTAAGCCGTATTGAAGAGGTTCTTGAGGTGATTCAGAAAAGAGGATGTTATCACTTTAAAATAAAAAATGATGTGGAATTTATAAATGGAAAGGAAGTTGTGAAGTCCTTAACAGCGGTTTTGTTCGAGAAACGGTTTAAGGAAGGGCGCAGAGTCTGAGAAAGGAGAGGTAAGGTGTTTTGTCTGTTTGGATGCGGAAAGGAGGAGAGGTTGTGCCTGTTTCGCATGATCCAAAGTGAAGAACGTCTTCTTCTTTGGTTTGGACTGTAAAAGCGTAGTCAACACCGATGTTGTTTTTGAAGAGCTCATCAAAGACTGGCCGAAGTTCATCCGTGAGTGTGGCGCACGCGTTCTTTGCCCCGCAGTAAGCGTCTTGGGGCTGTCGATGGCAATGGAGGACTGCTTCTTTGAAGGGCCTTTGGCACAGCTCGAGTTCGAGAAGGCTGTTCATGAGGTTTGTTGCTTGGGTAACTCTTAAGGTGCTGAGTTCTCGTGCTGGTTTGTCTTGGTCGAATATGCTAAACCGAAGATAGAAGAGCGCTCCGATCAGGATTAAAACAATAATAATGACCAGTCCGATGAGTTCTGCCTGTCCTTGCTTCATAGGTTATAGCCTTCCACAATGAAAATGCCTATACTATACTTCTTGGTGAGGGGATTGTAGAGGGAGATGGGAGTGACGGTTGTGAGAGCGGTGCTGTCTTCTCTGCTTGGCTTCTTGTCATACAATGTCCATACACCGCAGTCTTGACTGTTAGTAAAGGTGCAAGGCCTGGTATTCTTGACAGGATAGAGGCTTTTCACAGTGATTGTTTTAAATCCATATTCTGAGAAAAGGCCTTCTTCTCTTTTTGCGAGGATGCTAAAGCTCGTTAATTTAGTGGAGTCAAGGCAGGGTCCAACCTTAGTATAAGAGGAGCAGACAACTTCTGGGCTGCGGGGAAGAATGCTGATGAGAAGATTGAAGTGTTCTTTTTGAAAGGTCTTGGCTTCTTGGCTGATGCTTGCCTCTTGGTATCTGATGAAGAAGACGATTCCCAAGAGGAGGAGGATGACGAAAACAAACAAGATAAGAATGGTTTCTTGGATTTGGAGTTGTCCTTTAGTTAGAAGACGGTTGGGCATTCATGTCCTCCAAGTGCTTCGTTGATTTTGATGAGGGCTGCCGAGAGGCTTTGGCTGTTTCTCGGGAATGTGGTCGCGTACTGTGTGAGTGCTTGTTGGAGTGTTGAGTAATCGCAGGCTTGGCCTGACGCTGCCTGGTTGAGGAGGAGTGCCTTCGTGCTGTAGATAGCTGTTGTTCTCTTGAGGCGGCGGGTTGCTCTGCTGAGGCTGCAGGTATACTGTTCTGGAGTGGAAGTGAAGAAAGCGCCGTAGAGAAGTGCCTCTCCATAGTAAGGGATTGGTTGTGAAGGTGTTGTTCCTTCGTAGAAGATGACGTATTCTTGTTGTGTATCAACGCTGAGGATGCTTGCCTCTTCGTAGCTTGCTGCTGCTGTTTTGAGGTCTTGCTGGCTTGGCTGGGTGAAGTAAATGATGCGGGCCTTTCGTGCTGCTCTGGGGTCAAAGGGGGTGTCTTTGTCTTGCCTGATGACAGTGAAAATTTTTGGAAGGTCAAGGCCTTGGACGTAGTCCCTGCTGCCTCGGTCATAAATGAGGAAGTAGGTTAGGGTTGGGTCTGAGAAGTAAAGCAGGGGTGTGATGAAGTAGGGATAATTCCAGCTGTAGATCCATGCGTCTAGGGCGTCTGTGCGGAGAGTGGTTGGCGCGAAAACGACTTCATTTTTGAGGTCTTGGGTGAACTGGTTGTCAACAGTGAGGCTGGATTCGTCTTTGTTGCAGGTGTAGGCCAAGAGTGCTGTGACGCCGAGGCTGAAGGCGCTGTCGTCTAAGTAGTGCTCTTTGCTTGTTGAAGCTTGAAGAAGTTGGATGTTTTCTGAGAGTGTTTTTGCGACAGTGGCGCTTTGTCTTTTTTCTTGGATTGTGACGTATCTAGAGGTGAAGACTGCGAAGAAGCTGAGAACGATTGCGCCTGCGATGATGACAAAGAGCCAGTTGAATTGTTCTGCTTGTCCTTTCTTGTTCATGGTGTTTTTCATTGTCGGAGTGTTGCCTCTGCGTGTGTTCCCTTGGAGGCGAGGAGGAGATTGAGCCTTCCGTCAAGGGTGTCGTCGCAAAGGAGTTCTGTGGGACGGAGTTTTTTTATTTCAAAAGGGTCAAAGTGGATGTTGGTCTTGGTGCTTGCGATAAATACATTGTCTCTGAAGGATGTTGCTGAAAGTGCTTCAAGTGTTTCTCTGACATCAGAGTATTCAAGGGTGTTGAGATTGTTTAAAGTGTTGGGTGTGGCGATGCAAACTGCTTTCATGTTCGAGCATGTGGGGATGTTGGTTTTGGTTGTGCTTCCTGGTGGTTGTTCCGCGATGTCTCTGACTGCGCTTTGTAAGTCTTTTTGAAAGGTTTTTATGCAGACCTTTTCTCCAAAATCAAGTAATCCTGTGATCGCTTTGTATCCGAAGAAGATAATGAGCGCAGCGACTACAAGGGTGAAGATGATGGTAAAGGGCTGGGAGAAGAGTTGTCCTTGTTTCATCGGGTTTTTTTGGGAGTGGTTGTTTTTATGGGTTTCGGAAGGTTTTCGGAAAATCTTTAGAAAAGTTTTTAAAAAAGAAAACTTTATATAGAACAATGTTATATAATAAGTATAATATGGAAGCGTTGGCAAAAACAAGAAAATTGGGAGGTTCGCTTATAGTGACTATTCCAAAAATGGTTGTTGAAAATGAAAATTTAAGGGAAGACGAGTTGGTGAAGATAGAAATAAAAAAAGTGAAGAAAAGTGGGTTTGGATTATTTAAAGGATTAGGAAAGTTTACTAAAGAAGACAAATTTAAGGGGCAGCTTGAAGATGAGTAAGGTTGTTATTGATGCGTATGCGTGGATAGAATATTTTAATGGAACGAAGCTAGGGGAAAAGGTTAAAGAAATCGTGGAAAATGAGGATAATAATATTATTACAAATGTGATCACTCTTGCGGAGTTAGCTAGCAAATTTAAGAGAACCGGGAATGATTTCGAGAATGCGAAGAATCTTCTATTATCATTGTCTTCATTAGATATAATAAATGAATATGATGCTATTGAAACAGGTAATGTTCATGCTGAAATAAAGGGAAAAAGAAAACATTTTGGATTGGCGGATGCGTGCGTTCTTTTTACTGCGAAGAAAATTGGAGCTAAAGTGGTTACGGGAGATGAAGATTTTAGGGGTTTGAAAGAAGTTATTTTTCTAAAAGAGTGATTTATTTTACCCTTCTGACTTCGTCTTCTTCAATGTTTCTGAAGTTTTCCATAAGTGTTTGAAAAGGTCCATGTCGATTTTTGCTTGTTTCTTGAGTGTCGTATTCTTTTTTTGGGATAGTTGCTGTTTCCATAAAGAAGTGGAGGGATATAAATTTATTATTGATTGCTGGAATAGCTCGGAATTTTTACAGAAAAATCTTGAGAAGACTTATTAAGAGTAATATCTTTAAAGAGAGTATGAGAAAATCAAGTCTTGCGGATATTATTTTCTGGTTGTCTATTGGAACGCTATTTTTATGGGCGTTAGCGAAATCACTTGGTTTAATAAATACGCCTGTTTGGATTGAGTTGCTACCTCTTTTCTCCTTATCATTCGCTGCTGGAGCGTTTTGGAGTAAATTTGAGCATACATTAAAAAAGATGGATGGATTAGAAAAAGAAGTTGGGATTAATTTCAGAGAGATTGAAAAAAGATTGTCGGCTGTTGAGATAAAGTTGAATTTTAAAAAATAATTTTATGCTTGATTTATGAGGGTGACTGTTGTGACTGGTCCAATGATGCCGAAGGCGTCTTTGCATCTGAAGTAGTAGATGTTTGATGCCGAGAGGCTGATGTGATGAGTCCCGTCTTTAATGAGCCTGTTTCCTTCTCCGAAATTAAAGTTGGCGTTGGTGGTGCTTTCTTCGCAGTCCGCGTCTTCATCGAGAACAATGACGAATTGTGGGGGCTGGTCTTGGTTGTAAGCCCTGAGGATTCTTGGCGGGTTGAGGTCTGCGGTGACTGAGAAGGTTGTTTGGTTGTAGCCCGGGTTGCCTGCTTCGTCTTCGCATCCAACGTACACGATGTGTTGTCCTGTTGGTAAGATGAGTGGTGTAGTGTGGACGCTTGCGTTGGTTTCTGTGAAGTAATCATCCATTGCGGGAATGTTTGTTTTGAGGCTTTCTCTTGTTGTGTATTTGCAGACTGCTTTGCCGTTTCTGTGTGCGCCTCCTGCTGTTTTTGCGCTAAGGGTGATGTTTTCGAGTTGTGCGCTTGTTTTGATTTCGCCTCGTGGCAAGACTTCTGTCACGTTGAGTTTGATGCTGCCTTTGAGGACAAGTTTGAAAGGTTCTTGGTTGAAGTTTTTGGCTGGGCTTAAGTCTTGGCATTTGAAGTAGTAAAATTTGGTTTGTCCAGCTTCTGTAGGAAGTCCTGTGAGTGCTGGTCCAACGTCTCCTGTCCCTCCTTGGACGAATCTGCAGTTGTAATTGCCGAATCTGTCTGGGTTTTGTGTCTTGCATTGATTGGTTGTTGGCATGTCTTTGTAGCTTGTTGGTGTGGTGCCCCATCTGCATGCTGCTGGCTCATTGACGACAACATCGACATCCGTTTGTGTTGCGCCTGCGCTGACGAAAATCTCTTGACCGATGCTTGTTCCTAGGATGATGGGCGCTGTTGCGTGTGGTTCTTCGCCGATGGTGAATTTGATGAAGTAGTCTTTCTCGTTTGCGTTGCCGACCGCGTCTTCGCATCTGACGTACACATTGTATTGTCCTCCTCCTTTGGTGAGGCTGAGTGCTCCTTCAGTGATGTTGGCTGCTGTCGGGTAGAAGATTGGTTGAGCATGATAATATTGGTAGAGTGGTCCTCCGAAGTAGAACGGCTCCATATCTTTGTATCGTATTCCTTGTTTGAAGCTCATTTTGCATTGGCTTGGTTCGTCTGTTCGTATTCCTATTCTGACGCGCTGGTAGATGGGGATTTCATCTGTGATTTCCAGGCCTTGTTGGGTTTCTTTGATTTTTGTTTGGTAAATTTCGTCAAATCCTTCTTTCCACGCGTTGATGGTTGGTGAGTTAACGTCTCGTTTGCTGAGGCTGACGCATTGTTCTTGTTCTGTTCCTTGGTTGATGAGGTTGCAGGTTAGTCCTAAACTTTTGCATCGGTATTCTGAGCAGCGTTTTAATTTCTTGACGCTGTTTGGTTTGTTCTTTTCAAAGTAGCTTGGGTTGCATTGTTCACATTGATCTTCTTGCTCTACTTTTGGTGCTTGCCATGATCCACAGGTTGTCTTGACTTTTTCTACTTTTGTTTGTTCTCCAACAACATTTACAAGTTCATAAGCGAGGTCGACCCATGCTGCTGCGCTTAGCGCTTCTGCAAATGCCGCGGTTCCTGAGACTTTTTGAGAGGATTGCTGCGCTGTTTTTTCTACACCTTTTTCAAAAGCTTCAGGATATTGATTCCGCAAACTAGAAAGTGCAGTGGAATCACCTACCTTAAGGGCTCCTAATTCACTTTCAACTTGTACTAATTTTAGAGGATCTTTTAAAACTTCTTTAGGTAATGAAGAACGAATTTGTTGAGCTAGAGTCTTTCGAGTGGCTTCATCAAGTATGCCACCTTCGGCTATTTGTTTAGTAAGCTCCGAGGTAGCTTTTTGAGAGACTATTGTTTGGACTCCAGCTTGATAAGTTGTGACGCTTTCTCCGACGCTTGGTATGAAACCAATAAGTTTTCCAAGTGGTCCTGCGCTTGCTGCTACTCCTCCTCCGATTGCTCCTACTCCTCCTCCCGCGATGGCTCCGAAGAGTGCGCCTCCAGCTGTTGCTGCTGCGAATGGTGCCCAGCCGCTCCATCCTCCTAACCCTGTGCGTACCGAGAAGCGTTGGCCGAAGCTTGTGTCTTCTGGATGAGTAAAGTCAAAGAACTCTTTTCCTTTTTCCCAATCAAGTGTTTGCAATTCTCCCGGATTGTTCCAAACATGAGGCTTATTTCCTAATTCTGCGAGGAGTTTTTTCGGAATGATGCGTTCGTCATCAGGGTCAATTATTGCAGCTTTTTTAAATTCTTCTGGGAGTTGTTTGGTGTTGGTAAATCCTGCGGTAGTTAATGCGCCTTCATAATTAACATTGGCCCCGCAGTCTCCGTAGCTTCTGCAGAGGTTGTTGGATGCTTGTAAATAACTTTGGGTGAGGCATGCATGTCCTTGGATGACGATCCATCCTTGTTTTTGGATGGCTTGTTTTGCTGCGATATCTGCAAAGGCAAGCGCTGCTGCTCCTAATCCTGCGCCTGTTGCTGCGATGAGTGCTGCTCCGATTGCTGCTACTGTAGGAAGTGCGAAATTGAGAATGCCTGCGCCTGTTGAACCTGGATCGCACGAGCCGAAGAGTGAGTTAAACCCATTGCACACGAGAACGACTGGGCATTCCATGCTTGCTTTGCCGCAGGTGTTAGCGCCTTCTCCTTCCCAGTGTTTGAATCCTGGTCCGACTGCTGGAACGCATCTGCTTCCAGCCCAGCTGCAGTCTCGCTTGTCTGTTTGTAAGCAACATTGCCTGTCTTTCTCAAGCGCTTCTTTGTATTCCTGTTCGTTCATTTTAAATGGGTCAGCGGTGTTGCAGGAATCAATGCAGCTTTGCCATTCGTTTTTGATGCAGCGTGCTTCTGTGTAAGGAACGTCTTGTCCTTCTACTTGTGCGTTGATTTTTCCTGAGACGCAGAATTCTTGCCTGTAATCCTTGCATGGTTCAACAAGTTCTTTTCCATTGATGCATAAGCTTCTGTAGTATCGTGATCCTGCTGGTGATCTGCTGTGCTTGTTGAGATCGTTGACGTCTTGGTCTGTAGTGTCGTACTGGCACCAGCTTTCTCCGTTCAGCACGCCACCTTCTTCTAACCCGCTTGTGCCTTTGTAGCCGTCTAATTTGATGCTGAGTTTATCTTGGTCGACGCAATCTAATCGCTCGCAGGTGTAAGCTCCGTTTCCATCTGAGTCTCCGCATAAAGTTCCTTTGGTGTAGTCGCAGGGTTCTTTAACCTTTTCTGGATTGCCGCAGGTATCTTTCCAATAAACAGAATCTTCTCCTGGCGCGCAGCGGGTGCTTGTTGCTTTTCCATCACCGCCGAATGCGGGATCTGGTGAGGCGCAGTTGCATGTTCCGATTTGGCTGCAGTAAGTGTCTTTGAAGAATCCTTTGCCGTCGCCTTCTGGAGCGGTGCATTCCTGTCTGGCCCCATACGTGCAGCTGCCCCCTGTGACGCAGCATCCCTTGTCTGCTCTTCGTGCGAGTTCTGAGCATGCTGCTTCTGTCTTGATGTCTCGTCTGAAGTCCATGTGTAAGTCGGTGTAGTTGCTTGTTTCTTTTCTGCAGCGTATTTCTGTGGAGAGAAACGCTTGTGTTCCTAAGACGCAGCATCCTTGGTCGCATTCTGCGGTTTGTGAACAACTTGGATCGTTAGAAAATCTTCCCTTGTATTGCGATTCGCAGTTGGATCTTGGATAGTTCGCGTAGCAATATCCGTCTCCTTCCTTATCATAGCAGCATCCAGGCTTGCAAAAGTTGGTGTTGGCGCAGCTTGTTGGTGCTTGGCTGTAGCTTCCTTTGCTTGGATTAGTTGGATCTCGAAGTCCGGTAGCGCAATCATTTTCGTCTACGTATTGGCAGTATTGTCCGCTTGATGTTTTTTCGCA
>Ga0209541_10001803_pt1 | contig 41880 bp, 40 predicted proteins | sample RifCSPlowO2_01_FD_184027 | JGI IMG/M metagenome (GOLD analysis project Ga0209541, IMG submission 184027) | Groundwater microbial communities from Rifle, Colorado - Rifle CSP2_plank lowO2_0.1 (SPAdes) (version 2) | ecosystem: Environmental > Aquatic > Deep subsurface > Groundwater | place...
TACATCCCGTACAGGTGTTGGAATCCATTCATCAACTTTTGCCATTAACTCCTCCACCGATTTAATTGCCTCAGCATCACCTTCCAGAGCTTTTTTGGCAGAACCACGAATAATAGGAGACTGTGGGTCAAATTCATATTTTTTCAAAAGATCGCGTACTTCTTCTTCCACCAGATCCAAAAGTTCCGGATCATCAACCATATCGACCTTATTAAGATAAACTACAATTGCCGGAACCCCCACTTGTCGGGCCAAAAGCAGATGCTCTCTGGTTTGAGGCATGGGTCCATCCGGAGCGGAAACCACTAAAATGGCGCCATCTGTTTGGGCGGCGCCGGTAATCATATTTTTGATGTAGTCGGCATGACCAGGCATGTCGATATGGGCATAATGCCTTTTTTCGGTTTCGTATTCTTGATGAGATATATTAATAGTAATACCGCGGGCTTTTTCTTCCGGAGCATTGTCAATTTGATCAACGGATCTCGCTTCAGCCATACCTTTGCTGGCCAAAACTTTGGTGATTGCAGCAGTTAGAGTGGTTTTACCGTGGTCAACATGACCCATGGTTCCCACATTAACGTGCGGTTTGCTTCTATCAAATTTTTTCTGATCTGCCATATTAGTATTCTACCCGACCTGGGTAATAAAATCCAGCCCTTAAGCTGGAATATATAAAATATACAATAATCCCAATATAAATGCAATAGTTAATTTAAGAACTGTTGCGTGAAGAATTAAATCCCAAATTATGTAACATTCTCGTTGTTAACCTAGCCAGATGGAATCCTAAACCATGATTGCCTAAGTGTTCTCTTGCCGACTGTCTACCCACAAGCTGTCTTATGCCTTCCTCTATGGTTTTACGCTTGTGCACTACATCATCAAGTCCAAATATTATGGGAACATCAACCTCACGCATACGAGCCAACTGTGCAGCTGAGTCCAGAGCATACAAACCTTCTGCCAATTCTATCTCTTGAATCTCATCTACCGATAAACCCTGAGCCAGTCTTACTCCAGCCCGATAGTTTCTGGTCGCCCCTCCAAAACAAGATAACAACAAATCCCCATTTCCGGAAAGCCCTCTAAATGTTTCCTCACGGCCACCTAACTTTTTACCAAGCCTGATCATTTCTTCCAATGCCCTAGTAGCATAAAAAGCTTTGCTGGTATTAGATGCTTTCATCTCATCTGCTATACCTGCGCCCAATGCCATAACGTTTTTCAAAGCTCCACCATACTCAACTCCCACAGGATCTGCTGATGCATAAACACTAAGGCGGTTTGAACTTAGCCAGTATCGTATGCGGTCTGCTACAACAGGATTGTAGGCGGCAACTACCATACCTCCAATTGCCCGTTGGGCAATTTCTTTTGCCAAATTAGGACCGGATAAAACAGCAATACGGTCTATCAAAGTTGGATCCTCTTCTAACATAATTGCCGACATTCTTAAGTGGGTTTCCTGCTCCAAGCCTTTTGTTAAACTTCCAACATAACTCGTAGGAGGAATTGAAGGTCTAAGTTCGCGGAAAAATGAACGAAAGTTTTTTGAAGGAGGAACTAAAGCTATCAAATCTGCATCTTTTGCAAACTCTTCTATATCTGAAGTTGCTTTTACATTATTCGGCATTACCGCTTCTGGCAACCTTTTAGTCCTGTGGGTTTTCCGGAATTCTTTTACATCTTCAGAATCTCTTAAAAATATGAGGACTCTGTGACCTCTCTCGGCAGCCACTTTTGCAAAAGCCGATCCCCATTCGCCTGCCGGCCCAACTGAAATATTTCTTCTCTCAGACATAGAAAATGATTATACTGATTTAAAGCCCTATAATCAAAGGGGTTATACAAAATATGCTACGGTCGTATGCAAAACTATTACAGCATTCACCTTCAAATGCACAAACCGGGATTGAAAAGCTAAATTTCAAAAGAAGGTTACAACTTGGTAGCTAACCACTTACAAAGTGCTCCAATAAGCATTCCAATAAAACCTAGAACAATTAGGATTCCCAGGGTTGGTTGCGAGAGTCTCATTAATTCATTTAAATTAAAAGTGTCATTTCCTAAAACTAATGACATTAAATAGTCTATAACAAAGGAGGCTGTACCTAAAATTAAGCTAACTACCAAAAATTTTGCAAGCTTTTTTACGCCGCTGTCTGAGACTTTCCATCCATAAATCACGCCAATTATTAAGTTAGCAACAAAAGAAAATAATATAAAGAAAACAAGCAAAAGACCCCCAGCCGTCATTTTTTAATTATACAACACTAAAGGATTGAGGAAGAATTCAAATTTTAGTGTTCCACTCGGCCAGTAAATCCTGAAGATTCGATGATCTTTTGAGTGATATTTTGTGGTAAAATATCACTATGAAACAAGTTCAAATTATTTCTGATCCAAAAATCTTAGGCGGTAAACCTGTCATTGCGGGCACGAGAATCTCGGTAGAACTCATTTTAGACAGAATAGCTTCCGGGATGAATGTGAAAGAAATACTAAAAGATTACCCTCACTTAACAGTAAGTCAAATCCAAGCAGCCATTTCTTATGCCAGAAATCTAGTGATAAACAAACTTCCCCGCTCCAAAACAAATCATCCGGAACCAACTACCCTCTATACTCATGAAATTTCTCGCTGATGAAGATTTCCCCAAACCTTTAGTAATTAAAATAATAAGTGCGGGATATTCAGTCAAAACAGTCCAACAGAAGGCTTTACAAGGATCTTCAGATGAAATAGTAGCTAATCTTGCTTTAAAAGAGAAAAGGATAATCCTCACTTTCGACAAAGACTTTCTTAAAAATCAAACTAAACATTTGTCAGTAATTATTTTCTCCTTTCCGAAAATACCTACATCTGAAATTATTCTGTTAATTGGTAATTTCTTAGAAGATTTAAAACAATTTAAGCTTTCTAAAGGTACAGTACTTAAATTTAGCAAACATGGCCTTGAGGAACAAAAATGAATGTACAAACGGAAAAACTAATCCGTAACTGCGTAGTTTGCGGAAAAAGAATTGTTATCACTCTTTACCAGGATAGAACATACAAAGGTGGACATTTCTTTGGAAAACTAAACATTGGCAAAGGAAAAAAGGCTGAATATTGGGAATGCAACCGGTGCTTTACTAATAATAGCGACGTTTCCTAGTGACAAGATATCCCACGACCGTTGGCAATATTGTCACAATTTTTCCCCTGGATTACTTCACTATTCTCATTCTACCTTTTTGTACCGCTTTTTCCTGGGCCGTGACAACTCCCTCAAATTTTTCAACTGCTTGATCGCTACCCTCAATCAGTCTACCAACCTTTTCTTGTAGTTGATCTGCTTTTTCTATAGATTTTCTCACTGACCTTCTAGCTTTTTCAATTGGTAATGAGACTGGTGGAGCCTCGCCCTCTCTTTCTCGTGTTACTTGATCTCCCAATTTCTGCAGCACACGTTGAGTTTGTTCGGGAGATCTCACTATTGGCTTATCCTTCAATCCCTCTAGTCTCTGATCTATCTGTTCGGATGAAAGATTACTTAGATTCTCTTCTTCAGCCATATTATTTATAATAATAGCATAAATATCTTAGTGTTCAACGCGGCCGGTGAAACCTGAGGATTCAATGATTTTTTGGGTAATATTTTGCGGCACCGGCTCGTAATGGTCTGCTTCCATGTAATAAGTGGCCCGGCCTTGCGACATGCTTCTGATAGCTGTGGCGTAGCCGTGCATCTCTGCCAAAGGAACTAAAGCTATTACTACCCTGGCATTGCCCCGGGTTTCAGAAGATAAAATCTGGGCTCTTTTGCTGGATAAATCACCAATAATTTCTCCCAAAAACTCCTCCGGGGTGGTGACCTCCACCTTCATGATCGGCTCAAGTAAAATCAGGTCGGCTTTTTTAGCTGCTTCTGAGAGTCCCAGTGATGCAGCAATCTTAAAGGCAATTTCAGAGGAATCAACATCATGATATGAGCCATCATAAACAGTTACTTTAATATCTGTCACCGGATACCCGGCCAAAATTCCGGTATCTTCTTTTTCGATCACGCCTTTTTCAATCGGCGGAATAAATTCTCTCGGAATAGCTCCACCCACCACCTCGGAGACAAACTCCCGACCTTGACCACGAGGCAAAGGTTCAATTTTGAGCAAACAATGACCGTATTGACCCCGGCCGCCTGTTTGCCTGATATATTTACCTTCTCCCTCTGCCAGCTTAGTAATAGTTTCTTTATAGGCAACTTGCGGTTGTCCCACATTGGCTTCCAGCTTAAACTCCCGCTTCATCCGGTCAACCAAAATCTCAAGCTGGAGCTCTCCCATACCGGCGATGATGGTCTGTCCAGTCTCAAGGTCAGATTTGACTCTGAAAGTGGGATCTTCTTCGGCCAACCGCTGCAGGGCATAACCTAGTTTTTCCTGGTCGGATTTGGTTTTTGGCTCAATAGCCAGCGAGATAACCGGATCAGGAAATGAAATAGATTCTAAGATAATCGGGGCAGCTTCATCACAAAGGGTATTGCCGGTGATTGTATCTTTCAAGCCCACCGCTGCCACGATTTCTCCGGCAAAAGCCTCATCAATTTCCTCCCGGTCATTGGCATGCATCAAAAGAAGTCTTCCCACTCTTTCGTTGATTTGCTTGGTGGAATTGTAAACATAAGAACCGCTCTTTAAAGTTCCCGAATAAACCCTAATATAGGTCAGCTTCCCCACATGCGGATCAACTTGAATTTTAAATGCCAGAGCAGAAAGAGCCGCGCCGGGGTTAGCTTTTCTTTCTTCGTTTTCTCCGGTTTTTGGGTTATGGCCGGAAACTATGGCTATGTCTTGTGGGGAAGGAAGGTATTCTACAACGCTGTCCAGCATTGGTTGAACTCCTTTATTTCGAAGGCTAGATCCCGCCATCACCGGCACAATTTTATTAGCAATCACAGCACTTCTTAAAGCTAGCTTCAATTCCTCGACGCCAATCTTCTCTCCGCTCAAATATTTCTCCATTAAAACATCATCAGTTCCAGAGATTTCTTCCACCAATTTTTCGCGGGCCTCTTTAACTTGACCCACCATATCAGCGGGAATTTCTACCTCGGTAAACTTGGCGCCGGTCTCATCACCCTCCCAAATAATGGCTTTCTCGGTTAAAAGATCTACTACTCCGGCAAAATCATTCTCTTTACCAATTGGCAAATTATAAGCAATAGCGTTTGCACCTAATCTATCCCTGGCAGATTGAATGGTAGCCATGAAATCTGCTCCCACCACATCCATTTTATTGGCAAAAGCGATCAGTGGAACATTATATTTATTAGCTTGTCTCCAAACAGTTTCTGTTTGAGACTGCACTCCGGAGGAGGAATCTAAAACAATAACAGCCCCATCCAACACCCGTAGAGATCTTTCTACCTCAGCCGTAAAATCAACATGACCTGGGGTATCAATGAGATTAATTCTCATTTCCTGGCCCTCAAATAGACCTTTTTTAACAGTCCAAAAGGCAGTGATAGCAGCGGAAACGATAGTTATTCCGCGCTCACGCTCCTGTTCCATCCAATCGGTCACGGTTGTCCCCTCGTCAATATTGCCGATTTTGTAAGTTCTTCCTGTATAAAAAAGAATTCTCTCGGTAGTCGTGGTTTTCCCGGCATCAATGTGGGCAATAATACCGATATTTCTAATCCTGTCTAATGGAAAATCACGTTTAGTCTTCTGTATAGCCATAGTTATTTCCCTTCTTCTAAATCCCTAATGATCTTTTTTATTTCCTCAATCCTGACTCTGGTTGTTTCTGCATCCTCAGTTGCCATTGTGTAAGCTGCATTCTCGGATAAATCCCCCTCTGCCGCCGCAGCACCCTTTTTTTCCAAAATAACCCTCAACTCTACTTCAAGTTGCGCTAAATTATCCCTCCACATCTTTAATTTTTGTTGTATTAACTTCTTATCCATAATTTTAATTTTACCCCATTTAAAAAATAGCCCCCTCAAACTTCAGGAGGCTACACGTAAATATTAACCACTTTGATCCTAAAAGTCAAATAGACAAAACTAAAGAAAGAAGCTAGTTATTTATGCTACAGTTGGAAACGGATGTAAATTGGGTAACTCCACGGGTTTTCTGGTAACAGGTGGTATGCGTCCAAAGAGCGCCTCTAAATCATCAGGACCACATACTCCTAAGGCTTGAAGGCTCCTCAGAAGAGGTCGTTGCCTTTTTGGATCAAGTGTATCTACAACTTCGGCAGTGGTTTTTTCTGGCCTTAAAACTTCTACCATAATATCGGCAGATAACTACAATCTTACTATATCCTACAACCAATGCAAGTGGGAGAATTTACCAGCGGAAATGGGAAAAGGCGCGGTTGGCTGCTGCTTGCTTTTGGATATCATCTTTTTTCTTAATTGCCAAACCGGTATTGTTTGCAGCATCCATGAATTCTGCTGCCAGTTTTTTATCAAATGAATGGTACTCCTTATTAGAGCGGGATTTTGCTCCAGCTAGGATCCACCTGATAGCCAAAGCTTCTTTTCTATCACCGCGAACCTCAATAGGCACCTGGTAGGAGGCTCCTCCCACACGTCTGGGTCTAACCTCCATCTTAGGGGCCACATTGGCAATTGCCTTCTCGAAAACAGCAACAGGATCCTGTTTAGACTCTTCTCTGATTTTCTCCAAAGCCCGATAAACCAATTTTTCCGCAACAGATTTCTTACCGGAAACCATCAGTTTGTTGATAAACCTTGTCACCAATCTTGAATTATAGATTGGGTCTGGAGATAGTATTTGTTTTGGTGCTTTTTTGCTTCTCATGCTGCTGCCTCCGCTGGTGCTGCTGGCGGAGCTACTGGTCTGGGGGCAGCAGATGCTCCTCCTGCCTTAGTGCCATATCTGGATCTACCTCGTTTTCTACCAACCACTCCTGCCAGGTCATACTTACCTCTGACTAAATGATATTTCACTCCAGGCAAATCTTTCACCCTTCCACCCCTAACTAAGACTATCCCGTGTTCTGCTAAAGAGTGGCCCTCTCCCTGAATATAAGCTGTCACCTCAGTTCTATTGGAGAGTCTGACTCTAGCTACTTTCCTTAAAGCTGAATTTGGTTTTTTAGGAGTCATTGTTTTGACCAAAGTGACCACCCCCCGCTTTTGCGGATTAAAATTTTGAGTGTACCTGCGGTCTTTAGCATTAAAACCGCGGCGGAGCGCTGTAGCTTTAATCTTTCTAGATAATCTTTTTCTACTTTTTCTAACAAGTTGGTTTATTGTAGGCATATTACACCTCGATTTTTGCTCTTTCGATACTGGTCGGAATAAGCCTGCCAATTATAACATTTTCTTTAAGTCCTATCAGCTTATCTTCTTTACCTGAAATAGCAGCCTCTGCCAGTATTGAGGTAGTTTCTTGGAATGAAGCAGCTGATAAGAAACTCTCTGTTTGCAAAGAAGCTCTGGTTATCCCGAGTATCACAACCTCTGCTGTTGCCGGCTCACCACCACCTGCCAAAACCCGCTTATTTTCTTCTTCAAAGCGGATCCGATCAATAGTCTCACCAGGTAAAAGGTTTGTATCCCCCTGAGTTTCGACTCTGACTTTGTCTGACATTTTTCTGACAATCACTTCAAAATGCTTCTCATTAATAGGTACACCTTGAGATTCATAAACGCTCCTTACCTCGTCAACTATATATCGCTGTGCTTTTCTTAGTCCTTGAATTCTTAGAATCTCTTTAACATCTATATGACCAGATGAAAGAATGGTTCCCGCATCGATAAGTTGGCCTTCTTCTATCAAAAGAGTAGAAGTTGCGGGAATAATATATTCTCTCTCTTCGTGTGGTTTCTGAGTAGTTCTAACTCTGACTCTCACGCCTGTATCTTCGGTCTCAATTATTGAAGTCTTACCGGCAATCTCAGACATCGGAGATGCCACCTTAGGGATTCTAGCTTCAAATAACTCTTCAACCCTTGGCAAACCTTGAGTAATATCTAATCCTACAATTCCTCCGGTGTGGAAAGTACGCATCGTCAGTTGTGTCCCCGGCTCCCCAATTGCTTGAGCAGCTACCACTCCAACAGGTGTACCAATTTTAACAAGTTCTCTGGTAGTGAGATCAAAACCGTAACAAGTGCTACAAATTCCGTAACGTGCCTCACAAGTTAAGGGGGAACGGGCTGTAACTTTAACTACCCCAGCTTTCAGGGCTTTGGCAATTGCCTCCTCTGCCAAAAGCGTGCCTTTCTTGAGTAACACCTTTCTACTTTTAAGCTCTAAAACATTATCAGCGACCACTCTCCCTAATAATTTCTCTCGTGCTGTATTGAAACTTGCCTTTGCTATATCATATTCTAAAGCCTCCTTGGTCCCGCAATCTTCCATCCTAATAATTACCTCATGGGCCACATCCACCAACCTTCTTGTCAAATACCCTGCATCAGCTGTCTTTAAGGCTTTATCCGCCACACCTTTTCTCGCTCCCCGGGCTGATGTAAAGTATTCAAACACGGATAAACCTTGTCTGTAGTTTGATTTGGTCGGGAGTTCCACAATTTTACCGGTTGGATCGGTAGATAAGCCTCGCATAGCAGAAAGCTGCTTTGCCTGATCCCTGGATCCCCGGGCTCCTGCTTCCACCATCATCCTGATAGGATTTTTAAGGCCTAAGTATTCCCAAGTAGCATTAGCCAACTCTTCTGTTACCTTAATCCATACCATTTGCGTCAGTTGTGACTTTTCCTGGGGAGTAATTAAACCTTTGGCGGTGTTAGCTTCAATTGTTTCGATCTCCTTTACCGCCTTGTCCAGAAATTTCTCCTTATCAGGAACAATTTTGGCATCAAATATCGAGATTGAGATACCGGCAATTGTTGCCCCCCAAAAGCCTAGGGTTTTAATATTATCTATAAGCTCTGTCACGTCTTCTTTCCCTAGAGTCTCCGTGGCCCGAAGGATGATGTCGCGGATTGTAAATCCTTTAATGGTTGAATTTAAAAATTGCATTTTCGCAGGTAACACCTGATTAAAAAGAATCCTGCCAACTGATGTCTCAATAACTTCCTCATTTATTCTTACTTGAATTTTTTGTTGAATACCGATTTTGCCCAAGGTATAAGCTCTTAGTGCGTCCTCCGAACTTACGAAAAACCGCAAGGTTTCCTCTATTGTGGTCTCTTCAATAAAAGTCAGATAATAACACCCTAGAGCCATTTCTCTGTTTGGTACTGTGATTGGCTGAGCATTGGCCGGACCAAAGATGTTTTCCTTGGCCATCATTAAAGTTTTAGCTTCTTCTTGAGCCTTAGAAGATAGCGGCACATGAACTGCCATTTGATCTCCATCAAAGTCAGCATTAAACCCGGCACATATGCACGGATGAATGGCAATTGCATTACCATCCACAAGTACCGGGTAGAAGGCTTGAATACCCAGACGGTGCAATGTCGGAGCTCTATTGATGAGAATTGGATGCCCGGTGATAATTTCTTCTAGGATATCCCAAACCTCCGAGGGTTTAAACTCCAAAACATTTTTTGCGCCTTTAACATTAGATGCTAGACCCCGGGCGATCACTTCGCGCAGTACAAAGGGCTTAAACATTTCCAATGCCATCTCTTTTGGTAAACCTACCTGATCTAATCCTAGTTTAGGCCCAACCACAATAACAGATCTTCCGGAATAATCGACCCTTTTACCTAAAAGATTCTGCCTGAATCTTCCTTGTTTACCGCGTAACATGTCCGAAAGCGAGCGTAAGATATGACTGGTGGCAGGTCCTCCGCGCCTTGAAGTCCGTGATGTTGTATCAATTAAACTGTCCACAGCTTCCTGAAGCATCCTTTTCTCGTTGCGTAAAATTATTTCCGGAGCACCAAGATTAATTAATCTGTTTAAGCGATTGTTTCTATTAATTACTCTTCTGTAAAGATCATTTAAATCCGAGGTGGCAAATCTTCCTCCGGGCAGTTGTACCATAGGCCGAAGATCAGGTGGCAAAACCGGCAAGACCCGCAAAATTAACCACGCCGGAGATATCACGGCTGAACGCATCCCTTCAGTCACCCTGAGTCTTTTTGTAGCTTTGATATGCTTCTGTCCTGTAGATTTTCTAACTTCATCGCGCAGATTAGCAGCTAATTTATCTAAATCTAACTTTTCCAGTACCTGTAAAAATGCCTCTGCTCCCATCCCTACTTGGGCAAAATCCGAAACACCATATTCATTCAGTTTGTAATATTCCTCCTCTGATAGAAGCTTTAGAGGTGTAACCGATTTAACCAAATCCGATACTGCTTTGAAAATTCCTTCCAGAGTAGTAATCTCCGCAACTTGAGCATCTCTAAGTTTTTGAATCTCTGATCTTGCCTTCAACTCTTGCTCCTCTTTTTCCAACTCAAATTTCTCCGCGTCTTTCTTTTTCTTTAAAATGAGGAAATCTTTTTTCAGAGTACTTTCCAGATTTTTTATAGTCTCCTCCAAGTTTTCTTTAGAGCTTTCGATTTTTGTTTGCAAATCTTTATCCAATTTTTGCAAGGCCGCAGTTTTGCCACTTGAGTCAATATTGATCACTAAGTAAGAAGCAAAATAAATGACTGCTTCTAGATTTTTAGGCGAGATATCGAGTATTAAAGATAGTTTTGATGGTGCACCTTTAACAAACCAGCTGTGGGCAACGGGTGAGGCGAGATTAATATGACCCATCCTCTCGCGTCTGACTTTTGACTGGGTAACTTCAACTCCACACTTATCGCAAATTACCCCTCTAAACCTAATTCTTTTGTATTTACCGCAGTAACATTCATAATCTTTGGTTGGGCCAAAGATATTCTCAGAAAATAGCCCGTCTTTTTCCGCTTTCAGGGTCCTGTAATTGATGGTCTCCGGTTTGGTGACCTCCCCAAAAGACCAGCTTCGGATTTGTTCCGGGCTAGCCACTGTAAGCTTAAGTGATTCGAAATCTAAAAGATCGTTCATTCTGCCTCCTTTTCTTTTTCTGCCTCCGAAGAAGCATCCACAACTTCAAACGAACTGCTTTCGGCTTCAAGTTCACCCAGAGCGGCGGTCGGCTTCATCTCCAGTGCTTCCTCTAACTGTGCTACTTCCGCAATCACTTCCGGTTTTTCTTCAACTTCCTGAGCTTGAACTATCTTTGCACCGAGCGTCTCAACAGACAGACCTAAGGCTTGTAACTCTTTAACCAGTACCTTGAAGGATTCAGGAATTAAAGCCTGAGGGATATCAATCCCTTTAACGATTGCTTCGAAAGCCTTAGCCCGTCCTACCACATCGTCGGATTTTATAGTTAACATCTCTTGTAAAATATGCGCGGCCCCATATGCTTCCAGCGCCCAAACTTCCATCTCTCCCAAGCGCTGTCCCCCCATCTGAGCTTTTCCACCTAAAGGTTGTTGAGTAACCAGGGAGTAAGGACCGGTAGAACGGGCATGAATCTTCTCCTCCACCATATGAATTAATTTGAGGATGTAATTGCGGCCTACCACAATAGTATTCCCGAACGGCTCCCCAGTCCTACCGTCAAAAAGTTGCACTTTGCCGTCAGATGAAAGTCCTGCTTTTTTAAACTCCTCTATTAACTTTTCTTCAGGAATCTTTTCGAAAACAGGCGCGGCTATTTTATACCCCAGTTTTTCTGCTGCAAAACCCCAATGAGTTTCCAGTAGCTGTCCTAAATTCATCCTGGATAAAACCGAAAGGGGAGAAATAATAATATCAACCGGTGTCCCATCGGCAAGATGTGGCATATCTGCGACCGGAACAATCTTTGAGATAACTCCTTTATTGCCGTGACGACCTGCCAGTTTATCTCCGGCAGTGACTTTCCTAAGTTGCGCTACTTTAACCTTAATCCTTTGCAGGGTCCCCGTGTCTAACTCATCTCCCTCGTCTCTAGAAAGGATTTGCACTCCGATGACAGTCCCCCTCTCTCCGTGAGGAATTCTAAGTGACGTGTCCCTAACTTCTTTAGCCTTCTCTCCAAAAATAGCCCGCAGCAACCTTTCTTCGGCAGTAAGCTCGGTCTCGCCTTTAGGCTGAACTTTACCAACCAAAATATCATTTGGCCCGACTTCAGCCCCAATTCTGACTATCCCCTTTTCATCTAAATTAACCAATGCTTCCTCAGACACATTTGGAATATCACTCGTCAGCTCCTCTGGACCAAGTTTAGTTTCCACCACATCAACTTCATATTCTTCGATATGAATTGAGGTTAAGGTATCCATCTTTACTAACCTATCTGAAATAACAATGGCATCCTCATACCCTAAACCGTCAAAACTCATATAGGCGATAAGTAAATTCTGCCCCAGGGCCAACTCCCCATTTTCACAGGCTGCGCCATCAATTAAAAGGTCACCCTTTTTAACCCTTTCTCCCACCCTGACTACTGGTCTTTGTGAATAACACGTGCCTTGAGGCGAGTGAATAAACTTTTTGATTTCATAGCGCATTTCTCCTCCTTTAGTCTTAAGGGTTAGCTTTTTCCCGTCTACGTATTTTACAGTTCCATCGGCCAGGGCACGAACTACCCTTCCCATGTTATCGGCAACGACCCGCTCCATCCCCGTTCCTACAATAGGGGCGGCCGGCTTAAGCAGCGGAACTGCCTGACATTGCATTTGAGTACCCATCAAAGCTCTGTTGGCATCATCATTTGCTAAAAATGGAATCAAAGATGCGCTAGTGCCAAAAATCTGCTGAGGAGAAATATCTATTAACGAAATATCTTTGGCAGGTCCTTCGAAAAAATTTCCCTGGAAACGAGTCGGCACTCTCTCGTCTAAAATATAACCCTTTTCATCGAGGCTGACTGTGGCCTCAGTGATATGATAATCTTCTTCATCGTCAGCCGTGAAGTAAACTACTTCCTCAGTGACTTTTGGTTTACCCCGCGCCATTTCTACTTTTCTATAAGGTGTCTCCAAAAATCCATACTCATTGATTCGCGTATAGAGAGCCAAATAAGTCACCAGTCCAATGTTTTGGCCTTCCGGAGATCTGATCGGGTCAATTCTGCCATATTGAGAATGATTAATGTCACGGACGGAAAAAGAAGCCCTATCTCTTGTGATACCACCTGCTCCCATAACAGAGAGTCTTCTTAAATGGTCCAGCTCAGAGAGGGGATTGACTTGATCCAAAATCGAAGATAGTTGTGAGGACCTAAAGAATTCATTTATTGCAGCAATCACCGGTTTGGCATTTATCAGCCCGCCCGGGCTGACTTCCTGATCAGCAGCTGTTAAACTCATTCTTTCTTTAATAATTCGTTCAAGTCTTAAGACCCCGATCCTAAAGGCATTCTGTTGAACCAACTCTCCGGCACACCTCACTCGTCTGTTGGCCAGATGATCTATATCATCTAGTTTCCCCTCGCCATGACTTAACTTAATCAGATACTTTAATGTAGCGATTATGTCTTCCTTGGTTAAAATCCAGTTTTCAGGAGTATTTGATAAACTTAAATTCAACCTTTTGTTGATCTTGTATCTGCCAACTTTGATTAAATTATAACGTCTGGCATTAAAAAACATCCCATCCAGTAGTGCCTTCGCATTATCTAAAACTACAGGGTCACCCGGGCGCATTTTTCTAAAAATCTCGAGGAGTGCCTCATCGGAGCTGGTAGTAGGATCTTTTGCTAGCGTTGTATCAATGAATTTATCTTCCTCTGTATCAACATCTGTAAATTGTTCAATAATTGATTCGTTGTCGGAAAATCCTAGTGCACGAAGTAAAGTAGTCGCGGCAAATTTTCTTCTCCTATCAATTTTCGCGGTTAAGACTCCACCTCTTGTTATTGAAAATTCAAGCCATGAACCTCGATATGGACGTATTTCTGCCGAGAACAACCTCTTTCCGGTAATGGGGTCGTCAGCGGCTTGGAAAAATACTCCCGGTGAACGGACTAATTGATTGATAATGACTCGCTCCACCCCATTTATGATGAAGGTGCCTTTATCAGTCATTTGTGGAATGTCTCCCAAAAACACATCCTGTTTGTATCTTTGTCCGGTTTGCTTATTGATTAAAGTTGCCTCAATCTTTAAAGGTGCATCAAAAGTGACCCCCTTTTCACGAGCCACCTCAGCGGTGTATTTGGACTTACCGAAATAAAAAGACCCTAGCTCTAGGGTCCAATTTTTTCCTGTGAAGTCTTCAACAGGAGAAATCTCCTCAAGGACTTCGGCAATTCCTGTTTTGAGAAACCAGTTATAGGAATCCAGTTGAATTTTTATTAGATTAAGTTCAGGGACAGATGCAGGTGCTTTACTCCAATATTTACGTCCTATGTCTTTTATAGATGAGTTCAATGACATTAGTAGATGGCCTATTTTATCCCGCTAAGCGGTAATGTGACAGATTTACCTTGCCTAGTAAAGATCAACAAAAGGAAGCATACGTTCTCGTACGCCTCCATTTTTTCTATTTAGTTGAATTCAATATACCATGAAAAAAAACATCCGTCAAGAGGTCAAAAAGGTACTTAATTGAAGCGTAATCTCTTACTGGGTAACAGTAAGGCTTGTGCTGGCCATGATCGTCCAGGTTTTGCGACGATATGCTAAACTAACATAGTTGTATGTTCCTGGAAGCTGTGGAGCAATCTGAGGCAGGGAAAAATTACCTGTACTATCGGCGGTCACAGGAGTCAACCCAAAATAGCCCGCCAAACCCACATATACTGTTTCTCCCCTATTAAATCCTGTTCCTCTTAGCTCAATAGTGCTTCCGGGGGCAACTGAAGTTACTAGAGTATCATTCTGCCAGAGCGAGAGACTTGCGTTTGATCGGGGGCCCCTTGCTTCAGCGGCGGGTTTAGGATAAAGAGCCGAATTGAGTCTGTCATTAAAGGGAGACATATTGGCAATTAAAAGGTAGACAATCAGTCCTATGGCTGCAAGAAGGATGACTAGTAGAGGACTAACACCTGACTGGTTTAATTTAGGCATTAAAATAATAATTACTCTTTTTTAGTTCCTTGTCAAGGGGCAAACCGTCAGAAGCTCAAATTAAAAGGAGGTCACAGTCAAAATCCTTGAGGAGGAACTGTTTCCCACACCGTCATAAGCTTTAGCCTGGATATTAAATTTAGTACCTGATTTACCTTTGAGTCTAAAGGAACAATCATAAGTTGAAGCAGTAACAGCAGTATCGGTATCAGTGCACTTTAATGAGCCATTAACATAAAATTCAACCTTGGCTACTTTCACATTATCAAAAGCAAGAGCTTGGGTTAATTGTGTATAGCCGGCAGGCATTGCTAAAGCGTATGGATAACTGATAGCAACTCCGGGTGGGGTAGTATCAGGCGGCAGCACAGGATTAGGATTGCCGGTTGCGCATACATCTTTACCCACTAAAGCTTTAATCAAATTGACATCATCCTGAGTAATTAGCCCATCCGCATCCAAATCAAATTCTCTCCAGGCACCAATCTGGGTATAGTAACCGTCTGGAGGGTCCATCGGATGGGAATTTGATATGCTTTGCATTGGTATTCCTGTTCCCTGTCCTAAATAGGCCGTAATCCTGTCTACATCTATACTATCCACCTTCCCGTCGTCATTAAAATCAGCCGGATAAAAATCAAGCTCATCATCCGGTGTGGGTGTGCCGCAACTTATGGCATAGTCTGAACCCCCTGACCAAAGAAATTCCATCCCCTGCTCAAGGGCATCACTAAAACCATCGTTATCTGCATCTGAGCGCCAGCATTCTCGAGTGTAGGTGGGAGTCCAACCATTATTATCCTTGCCGGTGACCGTGATATTATTGATAGTTTTACTGCTAATATTTTTCAGGGTGAAGGAGTAGGTTTGCGGCGGCCAGTCAAAACGGGGAAACATACAAAGTTCTGCTGAAGAGGAATCGGGGTGGGTAGTGGCGTAAATTTTTTTCCCCGTACCAGGATAACCGGTCTGCCCGGGAATAACAGTGGAAAGTTCTACCCAGGAAGAAGACGGGTCGCGCCCATCCGAGGAAACAATGACTCTGATGGAACGGTCATTTTGGCAGTCTTGATATGGAGTAGTGTAGGTAAAAGTTTCTCCCGGGTTTAAGGACCCGGCAGCTCCCCAGTAAACATGGCTGTCTTCTGAGACGCACCCTAAAGAGCCAGCGATCGAAATATCCTGGGAATCAACATGCATTGAAGTATATTTACCGGCAGCAAAAGATGAGGGTTTGGGGTATAAAACAGAAAAAAGTTTATCTTTAAATGGAGCAGCAGAAGAAATTATCAGGAATACAATAAGTCCGATTATCGCCAAAAGAATGGCTAAATGTATTGATCCTCCCTGGTTATTAATACCTTTGGGTAGGATGAACATACTATATTTAGCTTAGACTGCAAAAGAGGATCTGTCAAGAAGTTGTGACTATTGCTAATCCTCGTTATGCCTTGTGCCAACTCGTTTGTAATACCCCAAATATTTTCTTGCTACAACCTCATCTTTTTTCATTTGAGCAATTAATTCTGTGGCAGAATTGAATTTTTTGTTGTCTCTGATTTTTTTTAGAAGCTTAACAGAAAGCCACTTGCCATAGATATCTTTATTTCCGAAGGAAAGAACTTGTTCATTAAAATTCAAAATATAGACTTCAGCATGAAAGCTTTTTTCGTTAAATGTTTTGGCTGTGCCAATAAAAGTCAGTGCAGGATAAACAGAGTTTGTTATTTTAGCCTGAGAAACATAGATTCCTTCGGATATATTTTTAGTTAAATTGACATTGGCCGTAGGGAAACCCAACTTTTTTCCTCTTTGGTTATGTTTTCTAACCTTCCCCCAAAAAATGTACATAATCATGGATAGGTGGCTACATTTTGGTTATGTTCTTCCAAAGTTTCGGCATAGTGTGAATTACCTTCTGAATCGTGATAGTAATATAAATAAGGCGTGGAAGTATCAGCATCTGATACTGCTTTTAAAGATGCAAGGCCGGGGTTGGCAATCGGAGCCGGCGGTAAACCGCCGTGGAGATAGGTATTATAAGGAGAATCTTTTCTTTTATCCTCACTGCTTAAATTACGCTTCCACCAACTCCGTTCATCCTTTTGATACCCCAGAGCATACTGCAAAGTGGCATCGGCATTTAAAGCCATACCAATTTTAAACCTTTTTAAAAGTATTGATGCCACCATTTTTCTGACGCCGTCCGAGCGAGCTTCCCGCTCCACAATGGAAGCTAAAATTACTCCTTGGTCCTCAGTCAACCCTTGAGAGCGAATTTTTGACTTAAGATCCGGTGTGAAACGCACCTCAAAAGTTTTTCTTAAAGTATTAGTTATATAGTCTATGGTTGCTTCTTTCGGAAAAAGGTAGGTATCCGGAAACATATAACCCTCTTTTGCACTACTAATAAATTCTTCTTTATTAATTTTTAACTGCTGATTTAACTTGTCTGCCATTTCCTCTACTCGCCATCCCTCGATCAGGGTTACCCATACATCTTCGCTGCCGATCTGCAGAGTTTTCAAGATGTCTGGTGTGGACATCGAAGAAGAAAGTTTGTACGAGCCCGCTTGAATTTTATTGGTTAGATTGTTTTGTTTAACATAAATCTTAAAGACTAGTTCTGACCGAATCAGGTTTTCTTTTCTTAAATCCTTAGCAATTTCCGATACCTTGGCTCCCCGATCTATGACAAACACTTTCGTAGATTTATCGGAAGAAATGCCAGATAACTGACGATTCCACCAGCCTTTTACCAAAAAAAATACTGCTAGTAAAACGACAGTTAATAACAAAATTTTTTTCATAAGTTATCCAAATAATTTTGTAAAATTTCTGCGGCTGAGTAAGCATCTTCAAATCGGCGTTTCTTTTGAGAGGCGCCTTGCTCAATCATTACCTGCAAAGCTTTTTTACTGGACAGCGTCTCGTCAACAACCTCCACATTTAATCCTCTTTTATCTAAAGCATTAACAAATCCCGCTACATTTTGACCCATCTTACCTTCCGGCAAACCAACAACTATTTTTTGGAAATGGCCTTCTTTTATAATTATCGAAGTTTTTTCAACAGCATCGGAAAAACTTTTAACCTCTAAAATCTGCCAAGGAGAAGCAAGATCACCTTCTGAGATTGCCAGACCGATCCTTCTTAAACCAAAATCTATTCCTAGGTATTTCATACCATCTTACCTAAAACCACCAATCTTTTGAAATTCAACCCAGGTGGCACACAAGTCATCAAAGAAATATATCTTCCTTGCTCCTCTGGTGCAGGGATAACAGACAAATCACTTGGATCAACTACTTTAATTTCCACAACTTTGTAAACAAATTTATTGTTAGCAGCTTCCACCAAAATTTCATCTCCTTTTTTCAAATCTGTCAAGTTGGCAAAAATTGCCTTTTGGCCAAGGATAAATCTATTGAGCGCCGAATGACCGGAGATAAATAGGTTACCTTTTTCTCCAGGTAATGCAGAACCAGGGAGCTGCACCAATCCTTTTGATAAATCATTGCTATCTACATAAACTATATTATTTTCCATCTTTAGTCTGGGCACTGAAAGCTGAAACTGACTATAGTTGGGTCTGGTTTCTCTTGTTAAGTTAGAAATAAAAGCTGGGAAATTACCCTTATTTTGAACTGAGATCCCTAAAATCCCTTTCTCCGACTTTATCGGACTAATCAAAATCTGGTTATTTACTTTTTGTCCTAGTTGCCAAACTTGGAATGAAACAATTGGTAAAATCACCTGAATAAGAATAAAAATTCCAATTGACAAAAATCCCAGCGAAGCAAACCTCATTTGAGTCCTACCTCAATTTTGATGTTTTTGGATAAAATCGGCAGACGCTCAAGCGCTTTTGGCAAATTTGGGGTCGAATTAATTTCGGAGCCCAAAATATTATCCATTCCTTTTAAGATATTCTCAACTTCGGTTAGAGTCTTGAACTTAATTTGATTCCTAATTTTATCAATATCAATCTTCGGTATTAATTTTGCCTTAAATCTTGCCAAAAATATTAGCTTACCGTCTTTTTCCAACTTTGAAACATCGGCTTGGGTTTCGGTTTGCGAAAGATCGAGCTCGAAACCATCAGGTATTTGTGTAGTAACCAACTTCGAGACTATCGTTTTCAAATCAGTATCATCAAAAGCCGTTCCTTTATATTTTATTGTCATGTTTAGAGAGAATTCGCTAGCTTGATCATTAATATTTTTACTGTAGCTTTTACTGATAATCTGTTCCGATAACGCTTCCTGCAGGATTTTTTTGTTAGGGAATTTCTCCTGCAACTTTTGTTGGGCTTGCTGTCTTAAATCTGATGACAGTTTAGCGAGCAATCTTTGTTCGTCTTCGCTGGAAACAACAGTCACATCCTTAGATGTTCCTCCGGAAAAATTCCCCTCGGCTTTTGCGTCTAACTTATCTACTCCGTAGTCGGAAACTGTAAAATCTGATCCGGAAGACAAATTTCCATCAGCCCCGATTGAAACGGCTGTAACTGTAGTATTCGCTTTTCCGAAAGTAATCCCACTGTCGCTCGCTGACTGCGAAGCGATAGTTACGCTAGTATCCAGTGTAAACTTGATGTTTCCGCTACTAATATTAGTTCCTTTACTCACTACTTGCGAACTGGAAGTTTTATTGTAAATCACAATAGTACCCTTAGCCGGATCACCAATTTGTCTTTTGCCCGAAGCGCTCTCTTTGTCCGAACCAGATACTTCAACGTCAATAATTTGGCCGGGAATAACTCTAGCTTCCTCATTAACAGTTTTTTGATTAGGATCAGCTACGACCTGCGCATCTTTTTCCAAAATCTTTGGTTCAACAAAAATCTTCACCTCTGCTTTAGGCAAGAAAATATAGGCGCCTAGAAGCAAAACTAAACTTAAAACTATTCCAGAAAGTATACTGAGGTTTGTAAGCTTTCTCGGGATAAATCTTCTTAAGCTAAATTTCCTCTTGTGTTCTTCTGATTGAGGGCTAACCGGTAGCGACCCTCCTTGCTCAAAATCTTCAATCTCAACAGATTGTCCCTGGGGAACCATAAATTCTTCACCTCTCGTCTCCTCTGGCATCTCCGATTCCTCCTCTACCAAAGACTGGCTAGTCTCTATTTGATCCTCTTCTGATTCACTGATCTTCTGCTCCGATTGAGTCGGATGACTATCCCCTGATTTTATCTGACTTTCTACATCTCCCACCACAAATCCAAAATTATCCTCCTTTTCAGATGTTTCAGGAGGTTGACTCTCTGATTTTTCTAGAGTACTTAAATCTTCCTCCTCAAGGGAAACTTTTCTCTCTGTCTGTTTTAGGGGATGGTCGGTATATGAAACACCACTATTCATCTCTGATCCTCCGGCCAAACATACACTTTTAATCTCAATATCATCTCCCAAGATATCTATTTTGGGGAAATGCAGGAAAGAAAGTTTCGACATCCAAGAAAAAGATAGTAGTTGGCTCTTTAATTCTTGAACCTCTGCACCATAGACTAAAATCTTAGAAGGCAAAGTCTCAATGTCTGTAAATGTCAGTAATGCTTTTTCTATATCCGAGCCGGAATTTTCTCCTCTTGCTATAATTTTTACTCCATCAAGTTTACCGGCCCTTACCACTGTGACTGTCAAATGAAGCTTTTCAAAACCGACAAGTATTGCAGTTGGAGGGACACCTTCTTGCTTTTCCAAAAAATGAATTAAAGAATTACTTGTTGCCACATAGGCCATAGGAGTAAGCTCCAACTCTTTTACCAGTCCCCGGAGAAGTTTTAAGTATTCATCTTTTAGATTGTCATCAATAAGCCAAGAATGAGGTACGCCAAAAAGAATTTTTTGTGGTTCAATCTCCTTTAATCCTAAGACTTGATCAAGTAATTTATCTGTAACTGCAATAATCTCATCTTGGGAAGAATAATTATCTGAAGCTATATCCAAAATCTTAAGCTCTGTGCCTTCTATAATCCAAAGTGATGCTGTTAATTTTTCCACTCCAATATTAATGGCAAAAAAATATTCTTTTTTTTCTTGCTTTCTTCTAAACGGTAAAAATTGGGTCAGATTATTGAAAAAACTCATATAAAAATTTGCCTGGAGACCAAGCCTTGTAAGATTATCTTATCACAATCTCCGCTCTAATTCGACGGATACCGGAAGAAACAGCTTCTTCTTTGGTAATTTTAATTTTGCCAATCACTCCGGTATGTTCTACATGCGGCCCGCCGCAGAATTCTAAGGAATAATAACCGCCTCTATCCCTCTGGTCACGGGCGTCAGGATCTAGTCTATATCCAGGACCCACACCATAAATACTGACTTCAGTGCCATACTTTTCATCAAAAAGACCGATGGCATTCATTTTTTTAGCTTCATCAGGACTAACAATTTTCCGGTCTACTTTCAAATCCTCCTCAATTTTTTTGTTTACCAAATTCTCAACTTGTTTGATTTCCTCATCAGTCATTTTCCGATCAAAGGAAAAATCAAAACGTAATCGCTCCGCTGTGATATTAGAGCCTTTCTGAAACACCTCCGACCCCAAAACATCTCTTAAAGCCTGGTGCAATAAATGGGTGGCAGTGTGATATTTAGTCACTATTTCGCTATGATCTACCAAACCGCCTTTAAATTTACCTGCTTCAACTCCTCTCGAAACCTGTTGATGATGCTGCATTGCTTCCTCATACTCTTTTACTGTCTGACTATCAAATGCTAATCCCCATTCGGTCATGATTTCCTGTTGGATCTCAGGAGGTAAACCAAAAGTTTCATAATTCTTAAAAACTTCAGCACCGCTTACTCGAATTCTATTATTCTGTAATCGCATTCCTATGGATAAATTTTCGGGGTCTATTCCTCCAAATGCTCGATTAAATATCTTCTTCAACGCTCTTATCCCCTCTTCTAAAGTCTTTCTAAAATTATCAATTTCATCATCAACTATTTGTCCAATCCACTTTTTATCATTTACAGGATCGAAGTATAACCCTCCATAAATATCGATTACTGCATCACTTACTCGATGAAAATTAGAAAGGTTTATAAGATCCTCTGTGAGAATGATATTCTTTTTCATCAAGAAATATAGCTTAACAGCTGATCTCCTTAGTAACCTTCTTAGGATATATCCGCCTAGTTTATTAGAAGGAATAACCCCATCTTTGATTAAAAATGTTGCCGCTTTCATATGATCTGCAATAATCCGAACCGATCGTTGTGTCTTCTTCTTATTTTCGGTTTCCTCTTCTTGAGAACTATATATCCTAGGATTTACAGGATAGATATCTAGTTTCATAGAGGAATCTATAATGCCAGTAAAATATTTGCGAATGATTACACTTATAACAGATTCAAATAAATCTGTCTCATAATCGCTTTTCTTTCCGTTTAAAACAGCTACAGTTCTTTCTAAACCCATACCAGTATCAACATTTTTTTGAGGAAGTTCTTCCAACGTACCATCTTCTTTTCTATTAAACTCCATAAAAACATCATTCCAAATCTCCACCCATCCGGAATCCTCATTAGGTTTCCCTGTCGGCCTACCTTCCCCTATCCAATAAAACATTTCTGTATCCGGACCGCATGGGCCAAGTAAATTTTTATATTCCCCGCTATCCTGTTCTCCTCTGGCCGTTGGCCACCAGTTGTGACTTTTACCAAAATAGAATATTCTATCTTCTGGAATCCCTAAACTTTTCCAGACTCCAGCTGATTCCTCGTCTTTTGGCGCATCTTCATCTCCGGCAAAAACAGTAATGGCAAGTTTTTCTATAGGAATTTCCAGTTCCTTTGTCAAAAACTCAAAAGATAATCTGACTGCTTCTTCTTTCCAATAATCACCTATAGACCAATTACCCAACATTTCAAAAAATGTATGATGAATTTCATCCCCCACTTCTTCGATATCGTCTGTCCTTAAGCACTTTTGGACATTAACCAATCTTTTACTAGGCGGCTCTTTTTGTCCTGTAAGATAGGGGATTAATGGTTGCATTCCGGCACTGGTGAATAAAACTTTTTCCTTGCCTGCTAATTGTTCTTCCTCGGAGGGAATTAATGATGCAGAAGGAATAATCTTGTGATCATTCTTTTCAAAAAATTTTAAGAATTTTTCTCTTAATTCTTGAGATGTCATGAGGCTATTATAACAGTCAAAGTACCTTTTTGTAGAATCTTTTTTGTTTAGGTTTAATTATCTTTCGAAGTACTTTAGCTGCCCCGGCAGCGACACTAACTTCCGCAGTTGTTGCCAGCTTGCTTGCTACTGCCACCGGCTTTTCCAAATCTTCTGCTATATTTTCACTTGTTTGTAAAATTGCATTAAATCTATCTAAAGCCTTTTTTAAATCACGCAAAATAAAAAATACTTGGATTCCGGTAATTGCCAGGAAAATGGATAGCAATAATATCAGAAAAATCAATGCTGCTTGCAAATAATCCATAAAATGTATGATAACAATTAACGCTTAAAAAATACAGTTCGTTCAACTTTGGTGACTTTGCCACTCTTGGATACGGCGCTAATTTCAATTGTATTAATATCATCTGACAGTTTAATTTCTTGGGAGAATTTACCGGAGGGGTCGACTCCAATTTCCTGATTGTTAATACTTAAGCTTGCTTCAGGGTCAGTTCTACCGATAACCTGAACTGTAGCAGAGCTAGAATTAAATTGATTAACCGGTTGATTCACTTCCAAAAACGGTCCTCCAATCAAAAACCGATATTCAATCCAAAGGTAAACAAAGAAAATAATAATAAGACTCAAAATCACCCCCCCAAAAGCTCTTGCTGGAGTAAGTTTAAATCTTTTCTTTTCCACAGGATCCTTGAAGGAATCCAAAATTCTGGGTGGGTGTGCCCCTTCGGAAAATTCTCTTCTAAATATTGCCAAAAGCTTATCAATATCCAACTTTAAAAATTTGCCATAATTTTTAATAAACCCTTGAACAAAAGTTGGTGGAGGAAGTTTGGAATATTGGCCCGCTTCAAGCGCCTCAAGAAGTTCTTTGCGGATTTTGGTAGCTTTCTCAATCTCCTCAAGAGTATAAAACTTTCTTTCTCTTTCCTCTCTTAAAATCTGTCCGACTGTTCTCATGTTAATGAATTACGTTTTGCAGTATTATACCTTGAAACTACCTTCTCTTAAAACTATTTTCGTACCATCCTCAAGCAGCTGCACAATTGTTGAGGGTTTTGACTTTAATTTTCCCCCATCAATATAAAAAGATGGTTGATCTCCAAAATATTTTTTTGCCTCCTCTACTGTCTCTGCCGGTTTTACTCCTGCCGGATTGGCACTAGGCGCAACCAGGGGTCCGACCCTTCTTAGTATATCCAAGAGCCACCTGTTTTCAGGCATCCTAAATGCTAAAGAATTTTTACCTCTGTGAAGAAACTGAAATCTGTCAGACCTGACTGATAAAATAATACTCAAAGGGTTTGGCCAATTGTTTTCTAAAAAATTCCTTTGTTCTTTTGTTAAAGAAACATCAAAGTTTTTCAGATCTTCAATAGAGGATACTAGTATAATAAACGGCTTATCTTTTTCTCTTTTGCGCAAGGTATAGATTCCTTCCACAATTTCCGGATTTAGGGCAGACCCCACAATTCCATAAATCGTATCCGTCGGCATCACCCCAACTTTACCGGCTTTTAATAATCCAATAATTTGGTCTGTTTTCTCAAAAGTTAAATCTAAAGCTCTCATCCGCTCAATTGTACCAAATTCATTTTCTTCACGATCGTGAACATTTTGTCACAAGTTTAAGTATTTCACATTGCAATTTTTAGGAAGGAGGTGTACCAAATCCTACTGGGTGAGAATATGGTTTCACAACTGCTTTATCAACACTCTCTAAAAATCTGACCCCAATCAGATTTTCGTTAGCTTGGTGCCGTAATTGGCTATTTCTGGCACCTAAAAGATCTGTCAAAAATTTGCCATCCAAAATCACCAGTTCTGAAGCCTGCACCCTATGCACTCCAGGTTGATCCTTGTTGCTTGCCATAATACCTGGCGCAGCTTTTTGGACAAACTGTTCCACAATATCAGCCCCATTACTTTTTTCTTCTACTAACTGAATAAAATCTTGAGCTTTATCTCTAGGCATCAAAAAGGTAACCTCAGCACCTCTAACGCCTCTACCTACTCCGTCTCGGAGGCTCTGATCCTGTAAGGAACGATAGATTAAAAGTGAATAACCTTCTGTATACTCCTCAGCACGCTTTGGATCATCATAAGGTGTAATAGCAAGAAAATGCTTACTCATAGGGTTTGATACTTGGGGAAATAGCGACGAACCTCTGTTCCCCTCAATAGCACCCAGACAACGTCTTATGAATTGAGGGGAAGTCATTCCTAGTCCCCAATAGAGAGAAAAACCGGTTGGGCTGAAATATCCAAATTCCTTATTCCAATCATTTAAATCAGGCTGAGGCGCAACAAGTCTTTTATCACCAAAGTTAAGCCCCTGGGGGAATTTACCAAAAATTGTTACTGCCTTGACTGCTTGCACAAACTCATCTTCCGGATTGCTTAATTCGCTTTGCGACCGGCTAATTTGTTCGACTTTGCTGTAGCCTTTAACAGCTTCCACAAGTGCTTGTTCCTTCGGATCTTGCGAATCAGCTAAACGACGACTAAGTTCTTCTAATAGTTGTTTTGTGGATATAGCCTTCAAAACTTCCCCTGCTCCCTCTTGCTCTGACATGAATTGATTATAACATCTATAAAAAAAGAGTATTTTTTTAGCTTTCAGCAGATCCGGCTTGGGAAGCAAAGTAGTCATCAGCATTTCTGACCAATACATCCCGGGGTTTGCTGCCTTCCCCCGGACCTACGATCCCTGATGCCTCCAGCTCATCTAAAATCCTGGCTGCCCGGGCATACCCTACCTTGAGTCTCCTTTGCAGCAGCGAAGCCGAGGCTCGATCGTATTGACAAATAGTTCTAACCGCTTCCTCAAATAACTCATCTTTCTCAGAACCATTACCTCCTCTTCCACCCCATCTCCCGAGCGGCATCTCTGTTACTTCTGCCGTGTACTGCGGAGCAATACCGGTTGATTTCAGGTATTTAATTAAATTGTTGATCTCGTCATCCTGAACAAAAACTCCTTGAATACGGATTGGCTTTGAGGCATCCGGTGGCAAAAACAACATGTCTCCTCTTCCCAAGAGTTTCTCTGCTCCTGGTCCATCCAAAATCACCCGGGAGTCAATCATAGAAGAAACATTAAAGGCAATCCGACAAGGAATATTAGCTTTAATTAAACCGGTGATAACATCAACCGAGGGTCGTTGGGTAGCCACAATCAAATGAATGCCTGTGGCACGAGCTAGTTGGGCAATTCTGGTGATGGCATCCTCAATCTCCACCGGCGCAAACATCATCAGGTCTGCCAATTCATCAACAATAATCACGATATAGGGTAAGGCCTGAAAACCTGACATCTCGTTATAACCGGTGATATTTCTGACACCCACAGATTGAAATAATTTATAGCGTCTGTCCATCTCAGCCATAGCCCATTTTAGCGAAGATAAAATCTTTTCCGGTTCTGTAATAACTGGTGTTAAAAGATGAGGAATACCGTTATAGTTTGTCAGTTCCACCCTTTTCGGATCAATCAAAATCATTTTAAGCTGATCTGGGGAGTTTCTAAAAAGTAACGATGCAATAAAAGCATTAATGAGGACCGACTTACCAGAACCAGTTGTTCCGGCAATTAGTACGTGTGGCATTTTATCCACATCTACCACCATCGGTTTTGAGGATGTATCTCGTCCCAAAGCTACAGCGAGTTTTGACTTATGCCTGGTCATTTCCTCTGCTGCCAAAATTTGTTTGAGTCCCACTATCTCCAAAGACCTGTTCGGCACTTCAATACCTACTAAAGACTTCCCCGGGATAGGGGCTTCAATCCTGACAGTACCGGTTGGAGTAGCCAAAGCCAGTGCAATATCATGTTGTAAATTGGCAATTTTTGAAATCTTGGTTCCAGCTGAAATTTTTAGGGCATACTGGGTTACCGCAGGCCCACCGTTAACTTCTGCAACATCTGCTTGGATCCCAAACGAATCTAGAGTTTTCTCAATAATATCCGCATTCTTTTTAACATCACCCCTCTCAGCAGCTGATCCTACTTTATCAGACAGTAGGCCCAAAGGCGGATATTTCCAAATCGCAGATTTCCCGGCCACGTTTTGTACTAGAACATCAGCAATGATGTTTTCTTTTTGATGTTGAGGTTGAAATTTCGGGACTGGGCGATCATCAACTCCGGAAACTTTAATTGGGATATGCTTTGCTTCAAAAGTTCGCTGCCGGTTAAGAATTGATTTGAGCAATCCTTGGAACGTATTGAAAACCCAAACAAAAATGCTCAAAATCTGCTGCAGTGAAGTATTAAAAAGTACAACCAAACCTACTAAGAAAACCAGTACCAATAAAGGTGCGGCCGCCAATGGGGTGACAAAAGAAGCTAATTCTGACCACAAAGTTTGTCCTACCAAGCCCCCTTTTTCAAATTTTACCGCTGCTATCAAAGAGGAGGCGGATAAAATAAGTAATATAAACCCCAGGAGTACATTAGTTTGCGCTAACTTCCACCTGGCTTTGGTTAGAACCAATCCGGATAAGAGAAAAATAATTGGCGCGGCAAATTTTGTTATCCCCAAATAACTTCCTAAAAAATCTCTCCAAAAGGCCAGGGTTTGAGAAGAAGTCAAAATGGCTACTGTTGATAAAACAGCCAAACTAAAAGCTACCAGCGTACCAACAGCAGTTATAGTTTTGTGTTTTAGTTTGAATCTGGGTAATTTATAAATAGATCTGCGTCTTGACATAATTCAATTATACCACATAAAACTATGGGGTAATTTACACTTCCACCACTACCGATAGAATCAACGGCCTCCGCTCCGTCGCCCGATACAAAAATTTATCTAAGACATCTTCAATTATTCTCCTAATAAAGCGCCAGTCTGCTGTTTTGTGAGTATGTTTCTGCAAGGCATTCTTAACCACTTCTTTGGCTTCTTCTAAAAGTTCTTTGGCCATCTCTTCAAATACAAACCCTCTTGAAATAATATCCACATCAGATACTAACTGGCCGGTGTGAGAATCTACAGACACCACCACCACAACTACTCCTTCCTCACTCATTTTTTGTCTGTCTCGTAGCACTACATGCCCTATATCACCGATCCCCAACCCATCTACATAGACATTTTGTACATCAACCCTACCTGTCAGTTTGATGCCTTCATTTTTTATCTCTAAAATATCCCCGTCCTCCACATCCAAAACTTGTTTTTTATCATAGCCCATCTGAGTCACCATTTTTGAAAAAGCCTCCATATGTCTAAAGGTTCCTCCAATCGGAAACAAGAATTTTGGTTTAACTAAATTAACCATCAACCGCAGCTCCTCCAAAGCCGCATGGCCTGAGACATGCAAATCAGAAGTCACTGCTGAATAGTAAACATTGAGTCCCAACCTTGACAGCGAATCAATTAAGGCATTCTGAGCAGATTCGGTAGAAGGGATTGGATCTGCAGAAAATACCACACTATCATCCTCTTTAAGCTGAACTTGTTTATGTTCTTCGTTTGCAGCCCTAACTAAAGATGAGTCGGATTGACCCTGGGCACCGGCAATTAAGATAAGTAGTTTATTAGGGGCAAACGAACTTGTGGCGTCAGGTGCTATCATGATACCGGGTGGAACTTGCAAATATCCTAAGTCTCTCGCTACTTGAAAGTTGTTTTCAAAAGAACGCCCCACAACTGCCACTTTCCTGCCTAACTTAGCTGCTACATTAATTGCCTGTTGCATCCTTGAGACATTTGATGAAGTCATGGTGATCAAGAGTTTACCCGGAGTTTCTAAGGCCGCTTTTTCAAAAGACTCCTCAATAGATTTTTCCGATTTATTAAAACCCGGCTTTTCAACCCTTAAGCAATCAATAAGAAGCAACAATACTCCTTCGCTACCAAGCTGGGCTACTCTCCCTACATCAGTCACTTGGCCGGAAACCGGAGTCCAATCAATCTTAAAGTCTGCTTGATGGATTATTAACCCTTGCGGTGTCCTTATCACTACGCCTGTGGAATCTGGCACTGAGTGCGATACTTGATAAAAAGAAATCTTAAAACTTCCTAAGTCTAATCTTTGGTCAATTTTGACTTCAATAATTTTATCTTTGGGCAAATTATGTTCGGTGAATTTAGCCCGGATAAATCCGGCAGTTAAGCGTTGGGTATAAATTGGCACCTGAATCTCCGGCCAAACATAAGGCAAACTGCCAATATGGTCTTCATGGCCATGTGTAATGATAATACCTCGAATTTTGTTTATTTTATCTCTAAGATATGAAACATCCGGAATAACCAGATCCACTCCAGGCATAGCCTCATCAGGAAATCCCACTCCGCAATCTACAATGATGATATCTTGACCGTATTCATAAACATACATATTTTTGGTCACATCGCCAACTCCACCCAAGGGAATAATCCTGAGCGGTTGATTGTTATTGCGAAGCAACAAGCTTGTCTTATTTTGCATATTTAAAAATTTTGGTCTAAATGTTTTCATGATAAATACTCTCCCAGATTTTCCTGAGAAATCCTAAATGGTCCCACCTCTCCTTCCACCTTTTTTCTGGCCACTTTCCGGCAAATAGTTTGCAAAGATCGTGACAGCGACCTGATCCCGGAGTCAAAACCCAAGGGCCTTAAAATCTGCGGCCAAGTGGCCTCATCAATAGTCAACGCGTCTTTGCTGAATCCCGCTTCTTCTATAGCCTTGGGCAGAAGATAATTCTTACCAATTATCAGCTTCTCCTCATCTGAATAAGAAGGCATTATTATTGGCTCAAGCCTATCCAGTACGGCTGTGGCAATATTACCGGTATTATTGGCGGTGGCAATAAACAGCACTTGTGACAGGTCATACGGGAAATCCAAGTAATGATCTAAAAATGCCTGATTCTGTGCGGGATCTAGAAGCTCTACCAAAACCCCCATAATATCTACTCTGTGCTCCACTGCCACCCTGTCTATTTCATCTAAAAGTATGACTGGATTTGAAACCTTGGCAGATTTTATGGCCTTTATAATCTGCCCCGGCTCAGCATCCGGGCGAATACGGGATGCACCGCGCAAGCTGGCAGGGTCTCCTAAGCCTCCAAAAGGAATCCGCACCAGTGGTCTACCTAAAGATTCGGCTATAGAGTAAGCCAGGGAAGTCTTGCCTGTTCCCACCAAACCGATAAAGGCTAGAATTGGTGCATGGAAATTATTTTCCTGAGCAGTGTTTTTGTGCAAAATTAATATTGACAGATATTCTAATATTCTATCTTTCACACTTTGCAAACCATAGTGGTTTTTATCTAAGATCTGTTTTGTTCTATTTATATCCAAAATGTCCTGGGAATATTTTCCAAAAGGTAGAGAAATTACAAAATCAACATAAGAAATCAAACTGGCCAATTCTGCGCCTCCGCCAGCTGGCGAACCGCTAAATTGCAGCAGGTTTAACAGTTTCTCAGAAACTTCAGAAGGTAAATTTGCTTGAGTAACTTTTATCTTTAACTCTTCTAGTTGCGCTCGGGCAGAATCCATTTGTATTCCATTTTACCTCATCTGTCATTCCTGCGAAAGTCCTTCGATCCTGAAGTCCTCAGGACTGAAGGGCAGGAATCTATACAAATATTTCTTTCCCAAGAGGATAATATTTCTCCAAATCTTTCTGATATTTCAATTAAATTTGATTGTGCTTAAAACTTTATAGACATAGTCAAGGTCATATCCCGAAGTTCGATTTCCCATATCTTGGATTATATTGGTAGTAAAAAAGAACAGTTGATTACCTGAGGGGATTGCCGCTATTACCTTTTTATCCTCTCCAGGGCGAGTAGGATTAGTAACTACTAAAACTCCTAACTTTCCATCAATTTGGATGTTTAGAAAACTTTCAAAGCCAGTATTAAATTGATTCTTGGTCGCCGTTTTTATAGAGCCTCCGTTATATGCAACGGGGGAAATAGTGAAATTCCATAAATCATAAAAATTATCTTTTAGAATAATCTGACACATTGACCCCATTTCAGGACAACTACCTGCGCGCCAAGTATTTGGATCATAAGCAATTGAAAAGCCATATTTTGAACTTGTTAAGAGTTTCCAGCCGGGAGGAACATTATAAGTTAAAATTATATCGGGTTTTATCGGTTGATTATTACTTGGTGAAGGTTTAGGAGTGATTACATTATTCGAAGAAGAAGCAGATATTGTGGGTAAGGGTGTTAAAGCTGGCGTTGCAGTAACCGAAGGACTCGATATGTTTGGGATTGAGGATTTTAGTGTGGAATTTTACTTTCCTAAATAATATGCTCCAGCAACTATTGCTACTATTACCACTATTCCAACCAAAATCAGAATCGGGGCAAACCCTGCCTGCCCTGCCCTGCCGGCAGGCGGGCGGCAGGCATGACCTTTTTGTTTATACTGAGCCCTGTCGAAGTGCATATATCCATCATAGCATACATTTTAAATGTTGACAGAAAGTTTAAACTGTAATACAATTTATTACATTATGCAAAGAGCTATTATCAATATTTCCATGCCTCCTGCTATGGCAAAAAGGATTAAAAAATTGGCCAAAGAGGAAAATAGAACCCAAAGCGAGCTGCTAAGGGAAGCTTTTAGAACCTATGAATGGCGTAGAGACTGGGCCAAAATTAAAGCAGTGGGAAGAGCAACAGCTCTTAGAATGGGTATTAAGACTGATGAGGACGTTGAACGAATTGCTGGATGAGAATTGTCCTGGATACGAATATTTATATTGCTGCAGCCCTTCATGATGGTTTTTCTGCTTATGTAGTTGAGATACTAACGGAGAACCCCAATTTCACAATCATTATTTCGGAAGAAATCTTAATTGAATTAGATCAAAAGCTTAAAGATAAATTTAACTGGCCTCAGGAAGATATCAACCGTTATCTTACTGGAATAGAAAAGATCGGCGAGTTGATAAAAATTGGAGAAAAAATAGAAACTATAACAAGAGACCCTGAGGATAACAAAATCTTAGAGTGTGCCTTTTCGGGCAAAGCAGATTTAATAGTTACTCTTGATCAGGATTTAATTAAGTTGAAACATTTCAAAGGAATTGGTATTGTCCATCCCAAAACTCTTTCTTGGACTTTCCCAGAATACTTTAAGAAGACTAAAACAAATTAGCGATTAAATCCACCGCGGCCGCCCCGATCGCGTCCACCACCACGGCCCCCACCTTCGTTGAAACTACGGCGGGCAGGTCTATCAAACCCACCGGAGCTTCTGGAAGGTCCGCCTCTGTTGAAGCCACCGCTTCGTGGTCTGTCTCCATACGGCCTTCTTTCTCCTCCGCCGAATCTTGGACTGTCTCCAAAGCCACCGCTTCGTGGTCTGTCTCCATACGGCCTTCTTTCTCCTCCGCCTCTGCCAAATCCGCCTGTTCTAGGTCTAAAACCGCCTCCGCCTGAAGGCCTGCCTTCTGATTCAGGTTTTATATCTGCCCCAAAAAGCATTGAGAGTCCAATTTTCCCATCCGGAGTAACATCAGTCACTCTCACCTTTACTTCTTGCCCTTCAGCTACCACATCTTCTACCCGCTCAACATGGCCGGGTGCCATTTGTGAAATATGGACTAGTCCGTCCTTACCGGGTAAAATTTCTACAAAAGCTCCAAAAGGCGCAAGCCTTACCACTTTCCCCGTAAATTCTTCCCCGACACTGACGGTTTTAAACATTCCCTCAATTGCTTCAATTGCTTTATCTACACCGGCAGAATCGGTTCCAGAAACCATCACTGTCCCATCGTCCTCAATGTCAATCTGCGCGCCGGTTCTCCCAATGATGCCATTGATGTTTTTACCACCGGGTCCAATTAGTAACCCTATTTCCTCCGGTTTAATATGCAATATTTCAACTCTTGGGGCATGAGGAGATAAAGGACCTACTTTGGGTATGGCTTGATTAATCTTTTCTAAAATCTGAAGCCTGCCAGCTTTACCCATTTTCAATGCCTGCTCTATAATCTCAAAACTTAAACCTGTTAGTTTTGTATCCATCTGTATCGCAGTGACCCCATTTTTGGTTCCGGCTACTTTAAAATCCATATCGCCATAAAAATCCTCCACTGCCCTCATGTCAGTCACCACCTGAAATTTCTTCTCATCAGAGAATAGTCCTAAAGCAATGCCTGCCACCGGTTCAACCAAAGGTACTCCCGCATTAAGCAGCGCCAAAGTAGTTCCGCAAACTGCCGCCATGGAGGTAGAGGCATTGGCTGCCAAAACCTCGGAGACAACTCTGATTGCGTAAGGAAACTCTTCTTCTGAGGGAATAACCGCGCTCAAAGCTTTTTCAGCTAAAGACCCATGTCCAATATCACGCCTGTTGGGCGGACCGATTCTTTTTACCTCACCTACGGAAAACGGATTAATGCCCATATTGTAGTGGTGCATGAATCTCTTTTGCCTTTCCCCTTCCATCCCATCAAGAGTTTGCTGGAGTGATGGGGCACCCAAAGTTACCACAGATAAAACCTGTGTATCTCCGCGCTCAAATAAGGCGCTGCCGTGGGTCCTTGGTAAAATGCCAACCTCCAGATTAAGCGGCCTGATTTCATCCATAGCCCGGGAGTCAACTCTTTTACCTTTTCCTAAAACTGTCTCATGTACAATTTCTTTGGCGACTTTATCGAAAATTCCGGCAATTATCTGTGGGGTGAGAGTTTCGGCATACTGCAAACTCAATTCTTTTTTGATTTGATCGCCTGTTGCTTCATGCCAAGGGTGTTCGTTATCGAAAAGGGCGGCTTCAATCTTTTCTTTAACAATTTTTGTCACCTCTGACATCAAAGCCTCTTCTACCTCTTCTGCCAAATGAGAGTAGATTTGTTTTTCTTTACCTACCTCTTTGGTGAATTCTTCTATTAAAGCAATTATCTGTTGTGACTGGGCATGAGCTGCCTTAATACCCTCAAGAACTAGTTCCTCTTGAGCTTGCTTAGCTCCGATTTCTATCATCACCACTTTCTCGCTACCAGAAGCTACCAGCAGATCCATATTAAGATGCTCCATCTCGCCTATGGTGGGATTTATCACCAGTTGTCCATCACGCTCACCTACCCTGACACCGGCAATTGGTCCATTCCAAGGCACGGATGAGATAGACAAAGCGGCTGAGGCCCCAATTAAACCGACAATGTCCGGGTCATTGGCTTGATCAACAGATAAAACAGTCAAAATTACTTGTACTTCATTATTCTTAAAATCTTTTGGAAAAAGGGGGCGGATTGAACGGTCAATTAACCTGCCGGTCAACACTGCTTCATCGGTTGGTTTTGTTTCACGCTTGATGAACCTGGAGGAAGATATTTTCCCGCCGGCGTAATGTTTTTCTACGTATTCGACAGAAAGAGGAAAATAACCAATGTCTTCAGCCAAAGGTTGAGTTGCCACGGTTGCCAAAATCACTGTTTCTCCCCATGAAACGACTACGGCAGCATCTGCTTGTAGAGCCAATTTACCGGTCTCTAGTTTTAATTTTCGACCATTTAGGTCGATTTCTTTGGTTATTACTTTTTTCACTATATAAATATACTCGGGAGGATTTGGAAACTGGGTAACTGAAGATAACCTTTAGTTATCTGCAATTTGCAATCCCCAAATCACTCTTGTCTAAACAATTATAACGCATCGCGTTACAAGAAGCAATGCGATGTAATCGCTTTGCGATTATAACACAATTACTTAGATAATCCTAATTTTTCTATGACTATTGAATATCTTTCCGTATCCTTCTTAAATAGGTATTGTAGTAACCTTCGGCGCTTATTAACCATTGATAAAAGTCCGCGTCTTGAGTGAATATCGTGTGGGTGTTCTTTTAAATGATCTGTTAGGTTTTTGATCTGCTCGGTTAAAAGCGCAACCTGAACTTCAGGGGAACCTGTGTCACCAGACTTTGTGGCGAACTCTTTAATTATCTTCTGCTTAATCTTTGGATCAAGTGGCATCTTTAATTCCTTTCTATGGAACAACTTTGATGCCAAAGTCGTCCTAAATTTGGTTTGGGCGTATTGTAACAGATACTTTTAAAATATGCAAATTTATAGTATGATAACAACATGAGAAAGTATATTACTTCTAAATCAGATATCATGGGTGGCGTGCCTTGCATTGTTGGAACCAGAATACCAATTGATGTTATACTTTATCGCCTTAAGGAAGGAAATACTTTAAAAGATCTGCATAAAATGTACCCCTGGGTTGGATTGGAAAAATTTGAGGGAGTGCTTGAGGAATTGGCTCGTAAAGTCAATAAATTTAGCTATGACAAAACGGTTTCACAAACACAAACTACTGCTTGATGAGAATTTTCCAGTCCGTTCATATTTTCCCAACTTAAACAGAAGATATGATGTTAAACATCTTACTGCGGATTTAAATCTTGCTGGTTTAGCTGACAATAAAATCTACAAATTTGCTAGAGAAACCGGACAAATTATAGTTACCTACAACGTTAAAGATTTTGCTCCTTTGGTGGAAAATGATACAAGAGCTGGAGTCATTGGAGTTCCTCCCAGTTTATCAGCTGAGCAGATAGATAAAAAGTTAACTGCCCTTTTAAATAAATCCACCAAAAGATCCCTGTTTGGTAAGCTGACAACGATCTCTGGAGAAGGACATGACTAAAACTGTACGGAATCTATCGCAGCCTAGACACTGCTTGCACAACAAGTAAGTATAATCTATCTTGTATACGTTCTCTAAAAGTGGGGGCCACAACTCTTCTAATACCTGCATGAAGAAGTAGTTGTTCAGTTAGAGTAAGTCGGTTTGAAGAATCTCCTTCTGTTGAAATCAATCTGCTTATTACAGAAAATACAGCAGGGGCTTTCCATGGATATTTAGGTTCCCAGTCTCGTCCTTGTTCCCAAAATTCTTTCCATCCTTTACTATCACTATAACTCTTTATGGCTTTTTCCAATTTACCCACGGGATCCTCTATTGGAGTTGTCATATCAGGATTAAGCAAACCCCAAGCAAAAGCATCAGCCTCAAAATTTTGGCGCCTTTGTTCTGCGCGTTCTTGAGGACTCATAGTTTACCCTAATGATGTGCCTTTGAAGATTTTGGGGGTGAGCCACTCCGGTTCAACTGTTTCGGAAACAACGCCTTCTTCAAGCGGTCGCTCTTCCGGTGAGGCTTGAGATTGATCCCTGGTTGGTGCAACAACCGGTGGAACCGTAAACTCAGGCACGGGTTGCGCCTGAGGGACGCTTTTTTGACCGATGGCCGCTGAAACCGCATTCCAATCATAAGTTGGCTGTTGTGGTATAGTGGTCACTTCAGCTGGTTTACCCTGAGCAGAGTCGAAGGGTTTTCTTCCTCCAACACGGAGGCACCCCGCCACAACCATATATGTATCAGCTGTGACTTTGGGGTCTAATAAGTTATTCGTAGCATCAAAAATTCCGGCCAATAAGTTACTCCCACTGTCTGAATCTAAGGTAAACCCCAAATCTGTAATGACCGAAGCTACAACCTCTGATAAAGAAGCGGCTTGTGAGTCCAAAATATTAGTTTGGCCAAAGCTGGTATTAGCCGGTTGAATATCAATATTGATAATATGGGTGCCGGAAAAAACTTGGCTGTTTGCCTGGTAAATGCTGCCCAAAGCATTCAAATTAGCTGCCCCCACCACCAAGATTAAATTGAAACCGGAACCTTGATAACGGGGGATTATTCGGGCGGGTTGGAATGTCTGATTAGGTAAAACATGAAATACCAAGTTTAAGTTATTATTTTCTGCGAACCAATCTAGCTTTTCCAAAGCCGGGACTGTCCCGTCGGAGGCAGCCACGCCTTCCAAAGTTAAGGTTAAATTCCCGCCTTCTGTTGATGGAAGGGTTTTTTGAACATGATCTACTCCAAAAAGATGAGTATGAGAAACCAACATGGCATCATCGGAAACTACGCTAACTTGTTTTCCAGCCGCTTCCAGAGTTAAAAATAAAGCCAGTCCGGCTGCCAGCTTATCTACATCTGCACCGGCAGGTATGGCAATTAAAATGCTTTTGGCAGAAGGCAAAAGGTTTTTAAGTTCCGCAAGCTGTGAATCGTATTTCATCGTGATGGAGCAATTCTACACTTCTAGCCCATAAAAATCAAGATCCATCTATGGTAAAATGCTCGCACCATGGAGAAAGAGCCGCAGGACCCACTTACTGAATTCCCGAAAGTCCCCATGGATATCATTGATCAATTAACAAAAGACTATCTTGAAGATCCTAATGAAGAAAGAACTTATGGATTGGTAGATGCGCTCAAAGAAGAAAATCCAAACCTTGCCAAACTAATTAGAGAAGGAGCGGGAAAAGGAGTATATGGCGACCCGGAATTATTTGTGTTCGGCGCAAGTTTCGTCTATAAGGCACTATCAGTAACATTTAAAAGACACGGGGTCAAACTGCCACAGGTGAGCGAGCAAACAGTAGAAGCATGGAAGGCTCAATGGGACGAAATCTATGGCCGGCTCCCACTTAATCCACTGTTAGATGAAATAGAAGAAGTTAATAAAACGGTAGAAGCAAGTTATCCTATGTCACCAACCCGTCGTCATAAACAGCCAGACTTAATAAATTTCTTGCTGTCTGGACCTCAAGAGATAACTACAGGGGGCTTATTGATCTATGAGCTTGTGCAGCGACAATTTGATTCCAATAATTTATCAAAATTTTTCCCTCTTTAAAGGAATATTAAATTACTCTGAAGGATTCCACTACATCTCCTATTTGGAAATCTAGCGAGGGATCAAATAACATGCCGCAGTCATTACCTTTTTCTACTTTATTAACTTCTTCTTTAACTTTTTTCAAAGATTTAAGTCTAGTTTCGCCAATATTCTGCCCTTCCCGCACAACCCTTATCTTTTGTCCTTTGGCAATTATTCCTTCTGTCATCCGGCAACCGGCAATTTTTTCGCTCTTTCCATGAGGGAATTCCGCAATTATATTAGCCTTGCCTAAAACTTCTTCAAGTTGTCCGACTTCAACCAGTGTTTTAACTACCTCTTCAACATCTTCCAAAAGTTCATAAATAATATTGTAAGTTCTAATCAAAACATGTTCGTTCTCAGCTAATTTTTGGGCAGTCGGAGCAACTTTGACATTAAATCCGATCACAATTGCCCCCACGGATGCCGCCAGCTTAATATTCTCCTCCCCTATATCTCCAGTGCCGGTAAAGATATAATCAACTATTTTTCGCTCTGTATTAAATTTTTCTAAGGAGGTTTGAATTGCCTCCAGTGACCCTTGCTTATCAGCTTTAATGATCACCTTAAGGGTTTTGGTATCCCCTTGCTTCAATCTCTCTACAAGTGACTGTACTACTTCTGCCTCTTTGACCTCGGCCAGCTCCCCCAATACTGCGCCGACAACCGGAACAGTCTCCAAACCTAATACTTCCACTGGAGTTGAAGGCCCTCCTGAATCTACCGGTTTACCGCTGAAATCAAACATCCCCCGAACCTTGCTGTTAACTCCGCCTACAGTTATCTGGTCTCCTTTTTTCAAAGTTCCGTTCCTAACTAAGATAGTGGCAATTGGCCCTTTAAATTTATCTAAGCTGGATTCAATTATGACCCCGGCAGACGGGAGCGCCGGGTCGCCTTTTGTCTCATGCATCTCTGCCACCAGGAGTATCATTTCCAGCAGCTTATCTACCCCTTCTCCGGTCTTTGCAGAAATAGGCAGCACCGGTACATCCCCGCCGTATTCTTCCAGGTTAACTTGTTTGTCGGAAAGTTGTTTTTTAATTTTGGCAAGTTGCACATTTTTATCAGTTCCGGCTAGATCAATCTTGTTAACTGCTACAATCAGAGGAACTTTAGCCTCCTGAATATGTTTGATAGCCTCAACGGTCTGAGGCATGATCCCATCATCTATGGCCACCACCAAAACGGCCATATCCGCTACTTTTGCCCCCCGGGATCTCATTTTCTCAAAAGCCGCATGCCCGGGAGTATCGATGAAAGTAATTAGCTTCCCGCTGTGGCTCACCTGATAAGCGCCGATGTGCTGGGTAATTCCACCATGCTCTTTAGTAGCAACAGAAGATTTACGGATAAAATCCAAAAGCGTAGTTTTTCCATGGTCAACATGGCCTAAAATAGTTACAATAGGTGGTCTTGTTTGTTCTGCCATAATTCTTAAGGTATGTTCTCGCTAATCGCTCGAACAATATTATTCTTCGAACGCAGTGAGAAGTTACCATATTATTCCTCTGCTTTTTCTGTTTCAGTTTTTGCTTCTTCTGGTGGTGCTGCAGCTTCTTCTGTCTCTCCGATTGCTTCTTCTAGCTTCTGTTTTTCCTGCTCTGGGTTTTCTTCATCAACTGCTTTCTCTAGAGTCTCTCCGGCCTCCTCTGCTGCTTTACTTTCCTTAAGTGTTGTTGTATTTTCCTCGGCTTCAGAAACTTCTTTTTCTATGGCCTCTTTTATCTGCTCTTTCTCTGTCCCTGCTGCAACTTTTGTATCGTCAGCTGGTGCGTTCTGTACTGGAGCAGCTGGTTCCTCTTTCTTCTCTCTGGTACCCTCAACCGCCACCTCTTCAGCTGCTTTCTCTTCTTTTACCTCTGGCTCTTCTTCCTCTGCTCCCTCAATATCAATCTTCCAACCGGTCAATTTGGCAGCTAATCTCACATTCTGTCCGCCTTTGCCAATGGCTAAAGAAAGCTGGCTTTGGGGTACTGTCACTGTAGCTATTTTATCTTTCTCATTTAACCTAACTTGGATATCCTTTGCCGGGGAAAGTGAGGCCGCAATAAATCTGGCCGGGTCATCCGAGTAACTGATAATGTCAATCTTCTCTTCGCCGACCTCGCTGATCACAGCTTGAACTCTGACCCCTTTTTGTCCGACCAAGCTACCTACCGGATCAACACCTTCTTGGGTAGAAGAGGCCGCGATCTTAGTTCTGGAGCCTGCTTCTCTGGCAATCACTTTAATCTCAACAGCACCTGATTGAATCTCCGGTACCTCCAGAGCAAACAGCGCTTTGACCAAGTTTGGGTCAGACCGGGAAACTACCACCTCTGATCCTCTACCGCTTTCTCGTATTTCTTTAACCAAAAACTTAAGTCTCTGATTCTGATGATACATCTCGCTGCGGACTTGTTCAGACGGGGGCAGCACTCCCTCAGCCCGACCCAGATCCACAAAGAAAGTATTGCCTTCTTGTCTTTGGATGCTGCCTGAGATGACAGTACCAACCTTACTTTCATATTCTGCCAAAATAGTTCCCCGCTCTGCCTCGTTAAGCCTTTGCATAATCACTTGTTTGGCAATAGATGCGGCAATTCGGGCAAATCCGGGAGGAGTCACATTTTCCTTGCCATGGAAAATAGAGATCTCGCCGGTGATGGGGTCAACTGTAGAGGTAAATTCTTCAAAATCTTCGGGGACTTCTTCATTACGAAGCATCAAATCTTTTTTATAAGCAGCCAGAGCTGCAGCCCTGATTGCCTCTAAAACCACTTCTACATCTACCCCCTTTTCAGAGGCTATTTGATTTAAAGCAGCTGCAAATTCTGTTCTAGCTTGTGCCATTTTAGTTAGGTTACAGGTGACAGGCTTTAGGCTACAGTGTTTTTATCTGTACACTGTCAACTGTTGCCTGTTGCCTAAAATAAAAGGTGGGACTAGCCCACCTTTCCAAGTTAACGGAATATTAACCACGACCATTTTAAACCTTTATCAAATTGAAGTCAAGTCAAAACTGAAGAGATAGAAAATCTAACGCCGTATTTCTTTACCGAGGCCAAGCTCTTGTATGTCTCTCTAAACCTCCGCCCAGAACTTTCTCCATCCCTTTTATGAAACGACTATCTGCTTCACGCATTCTTCCTAATTCTGTTTCTTTGCTAAACAGATAATCAATTCTAATTACCCTTTTCCTGTACGGAAGCTGACCCGCCTTCTCATTCATAAGTACTTGAAGTTCATCAAAAACGCCCATCTTAAAATGCATTATATCATATCAGAAGTTCCACAAGGGGCTAACTAGTCTTCTAAAACCAACCCTTCTTTTTTGAGGATAAGTTTTTGAGTTCTTCATACAATTGTTTTTCTTGCTTTGAAGGATTTTGGGGGACATCTAGGTTTACCCTGACATAATGATCTCCGTGACTATGACCACCTAAACGGGGGGCACCTTTGCCTTTTAGCTTTACCAAAGATCCAGGTTGGGTACCCGGTGGGACTCTCACTTTTACTTTGCCCTGCACTGTTGTAACCTCAAAAATATCACCTAAAACCAACTGCGGAATAGTCACCGTAATCTCGGAAAAAATGTCAGCTCCCTCCCTTAAAAACTGTGAGCTTCTTCCCACATTAAAAACAATGTCGAGATCACCGAATCTCATTTTGGTACCATTATCTACACCAGCAGGTACTTTAATCTTCATCCTCTTTCGCTGCAATCTTCCCTCTGCATTTCTTGATTCAATCTCCACCTCTTTAGTTACACCATGAATTACCTCGTCAAAAGTTAGGTTTAACTGGTAGGTTGGACGTCTCCGGATACTTTGCCCAAAAGGAGAACTGCCGCCAAAAATCTGCTCAAATAGCTCAAACGGGTCTTCGAATCCGCCAAAGTCAAACTGGATATTCGGCCCGGCTCCGCCGGATCCACCTGAGGGCCAACTATATGTTTGCCAGCCACCGGCTCCACCAAACGGATTAAATCCGCCTGCTCCAGCCCCGGCTCCGCCAAACCCGGAAGACCTATCAAAAGCAGCGTGTCCGAATTGGTCATAAGCTTGCTT